>UMJL01036627.1_pt1 | contig 40715 bp, 36 predicted proteins | sample 1966071 | NCBI WGS metagenome assembly UMJL01 (sample SAMEA4836148, study PRJEB28245) | human gut metagenome | biome: gut microbiome; material: fecal sample | place: Denmark | collected 2008
GAACTTCCGGAAGATATGGAATAATAGAAAGCACAGGTTCAAGCCTGTGTTTTTTTGCGCAGAAAAGCGGAGTTGACCTGGGTGTCAGCAGATTTTGCTGCTGACGGCACTAAAAAAGAACCCTTACGAATATTTTCATTCATAAGGATTCTTTTCATTTGCTTAGAAATGGTAATTCAAGCCGACACCGAAACCGTCTTCGCTGGAGGTCTTATCTCTGTCATAGTAGGTATAGTTCACGTCAAGGTCGAAAGAGGTGGGGACGAGGCCAAGCCGGAGACCCACTTTATATTCTCTTTCCTCAGAAGATAATTTCAGTCCGCCATACGCATCAAGAGGACCTATGACATTTGTTCTTCCTTCCAGAAGTCCGTAAACTTTTGCGTCTCTGTCATAATAATTTCTGTTGCCTAAACCAAGGTATACATGGCCCAGTTTATACTTGGCGTAAATATCCGTTTCATTTCCGCCATGATTCCAGTGTCTGTATTCCGCACCGACAATAACTTTACTGACAGGCGAAATTTCGATATGGGCGCTGTGGATACCGTCTTTTGCTCCGTTGTAGCCATAGCCGACTTCCGTTTCCAGAACCGGTACGCCGGGAATCAGCGCCTGGGCAGAATATGCTCCGCTGAATACGGTAAGCACCGCTGCCGTGAATAACAATTTCTTCATAACAGTCTCTCCTTTCTGCAGATAATCTTTTCTCTATTATAAATCAAGAATAGAAAAAATTCCATCTATTATCTTATAGAATTTGGGCATGGGTTGGACAATCCAATTGCTCCCCTGATAAAAGGAACAGTTGTTTATGGAATGCAGGTGTCGTTCTGTATTATAAGGCAATCGCTCTTGCGAAATGTTCTTTCAAAACTTTGACGGATGCCTGGAGTTCTTTCTGTTCGTCATCTGTCAGATTCAATTCAATGATGTCTTCCACTCCGTCTTTACCGATTTTGACAGGAACAGAAGCAAAACTGTCTTTTATGCCGTACGGACCGTCAAGGTAAACGGAGCAGGGGAGGATCTTGTGTTCATTATGGTAAATCGCGCGGACCAGCTCTGCTGTCGCCGAGGTGACGCCGAATTCAGTGCAGCCTTTTGTCGTATTTTCAATATATCCTTCCTTGTGAACTTTGTCGAGAATGACTTCTTTGGCGTCCATATGATAAAGCCCCGGTTTTTCTGCGAGGAGTTCATCGATCGGTTTGCCGGCGACTGTTACATGGCTCCAGGGAATCATGGAGCTGTCCCCGTGTTCACCTAAGAGATAAGCGGTGAGGGAGCGGCGGTTTACTTTCAGCTGGGTAGACAGCTGCATCTGCAGCCGGGCAGAGTCGAGAGCCGTTCCCGAGCCGATGATTTTTTCCTTTGGCCAGTCCAGTTTGTACTGGAGGTATTCGGCGATAATATCACAGGGATTGGAAATGGAAATAATAATTCCGTCAAATCCCGATTCTTTAATGAGCGGAATAAATTCTTTGCTTGTGGCGACGGCGCTGTCCATCATGTCAAGGCGTGTCTGTCCCGGAAGACGGGGTGTGCCTGACGCATTGATGAGTATATCGGCATCCTTCATGTCGGCTACGGTGCCTGCGTACGCCTCAAAATGATGGGGCTGGTAACTTACTGCGTCCAGCAGGTCAAGTGATTCGCCATGGGCCTTGTCATTATTAATATCATAGAAAACCACTTCGTCAGCCAGTCCCTGCACTGCGAACTGGAGTGCCAAGTGGGAACCTACGTTTCCCGCACCGATGATGCCGATTTTTCTTGTTTTAATTGCCATTTCTTCTATCCTCCTGTTTCTCCTTCATGAATGATCATTCTTTTGGATCATAATTTAAACCAATTATACTCTTTCAAACCGGATGAGGCTACCTTCTTTTAGCAGCGGAGGAATATGTTTGGTGAAAAGGAGATGATTGCGGGAAATTGCAGGGCATGGCATAAAATATTCCCAGGCAGTCAAACGGATTACAAGGATATCGTTTTAAAATTTTTGACGATCAAAATTCTTTAGGTCATCAGCACATTCTGAATGATCTAATTACTCTATAATAAATTGATTACCATATGTTGTGTTTTAAAAAATATATTGACACAATATATTGAATAGAATAATATAGATATATAAAATAACCGAAATAGAATCGGTGAAATAAAGAGAGGGTATTGATTATGGAACATTGGTATGACAATGAAATCAGCCGGGGTATCTTAGCGGCGAAATATTATCATGAAGGCGAGACGACGCCGCAGCAGTTCATCGACAGGGTGAGCTCCATATTTAAGGGGGATTTTCGTGAACGTATGAAAGAATACATCACAGACGGAGATTTTTCTCCTGCCGGAAGGACGCTTTATGCGGCAGGTTCGAGGGGCAAATTTAAAGTATCCATGTCAAACTGCTATATCCTGCCGTCACCGGAAGATAATCTGGAATCCATTTTTCATTCCAATTATGAAATTGCCCGTATTTTTTCCTATGGCGGCGGTATCGGTATCAATATTTCCAATCTCCGTCCTGCAGGAAGCCGTGTGCATAATGTGGCACGTACTTCCACCGGTGCCGTTTCTTTCATGAAAATTTTTAATACTACAGGCGAAGTGATAAGCCAAAACGGCCGCCGCGGCGCGCAGATGGTGGGACTTAACTGCAGCCATCCTGATATTTATGAATTCCTCCATATCAAGCAAAATGAAGAAAAGCTGTCCAGCATGAATATCAGCATTCTTTTTACTGACGAATTTATGGAAGCTGTGCGGGACGATAAAGAGTACACCCTCCGTTTCCATGTGGAATCAACCGGTGAAAATATCGAAAGGACGATCCGTGCCCGTGATTTCTTCCGTGAGTTTTGCGAAACCCAGTGGGATTGGGGCGATCCGGGGGCGCTTTTTTCGGATCGGCTGAATGATTACCATCTGCTTGCAGGATATGATGAGTATCAAATTGAAATCACGAACCCCTGCGGCGAGTTCGGCGGCAACGCGTACAATGCGTGCAACTTGGGCAGCATCAATCTGTACAACATGATTGATGATAAATTCGGCAATGCACCGTCTTTGAATGAGGAAAAATTCAAGCAGGCGGTTTATGACGGCATTATTGCTCTTGACGAGATCGTCTCTTACGGTTATGAAACGCAGCCTCTGGATGAAAACAGAACCTGCATTGATGACTGGCGCTCTTTGGGGCTGGGACTCTTCGGCGTGGCCGATGCACTTGTGGCGATGAAGCTGGCTTATGGAAGCCGGGAAGCAAGCGCATTTATGGAAAATGTGATGAAGATCATGCTCCTTTCCGCGCTCCGCTCTTCCTGTGACAGGGCAAAGATGAAAGGTACTTTCGGACGTTACCGCCGGGAAGCGACGGAGAAATCGCCGATTATACAAATGGTAAAAGAGCTGGACGGCGGTCTTTATGAAGATATCCGAACTTATGGTCTGCGGAACGGCACGCTCCTTGCCATCGCGCCGACAGGAACCATTTCCCTTCTGATGGGAAGTTTTTCCGGCGGCTGTGAACCGCTTTACAAAATTTCTTATGAACGTTCCACACACAAGATGGAAGAAGTGAACGGCAGTTTCCGCGTGTATGCCCACAGTGTAAAAGATTTGCTCCGGTACCGTCATCTGCCATTGACTTTGACGGATGATGAAATACGGGAAAAGTTCCCTTGGGTCATTGAAAGCCATGATATTTCTTTTATGGATCGTGTAGCTATGCAGGCGGTCATGCAGAAGTATGTGGATAATTCCATTTCCAGCACGGTGAATTTGAAAAATGACGCCACGCCGGAAGATATTTGGAATATTTACCTGGCGGCATGGGAAAGCGGATGCAAAGGTATTACTGTTTTCAGAGACGGATGCCGCCGGGGAAATATTCTCGGCGTTGCCGCAAAGGAAGAAGAGAAAGCCGATGGACCAAAGCCGGCAGAAGGACAGCCGGTTTGTCCCGAATGCGGCGGAAAGAATATCCGTGTGGAAGGCCATTGTGCTGCCTGCAGTGACTGTGGCTGGTCCGCCTGCAGTGTCGTGTAAATGAAATAGAACAGGAAGATTCCGTATGAACCGGCGGGCGTTTTTGCACGGGAAAATGAAAGGAACTTTAGCGTTTCTTGTGAAATCAGACGCAGAATTATATAATTAAAGAAGACAAACCGGGAATCAATAGTGAATGAAAATGAAAAAGACTGAAGGTATAAGCTTTGGTAAAGAAAGGATCCCCGGCGGAGAGATTATCCGTAAACGGAAAAGGAGGACTCACTGATGAAAGGTTATGCAATGCTCAAAATCGGCTCTGTAGGCTGGGTTGAAAAAGAAAGACCCGCCTGCGGCGCCATGGACGCTATCTGTAAGCCGCTGGCTATCGCCATCTGCACTTCCGACGTACATACCGTATGGGAGGGTGCTGTCGGCGAACGGCATGACATGATTCTCGGACATGAATGCTGCGCGGAAGTGGTGGAAGTCGGCGCGGATGTAAAAGATTTCAAGCCGGGCGACCGTGTTCTTGTTCCTGCAATCACCCCCGACTGGAATTCACTGGAAGCCCAGGCCGGATACGCGATGCATTCCGGCGGCATGCTGGCAGGCTGGAAATTTTCTAATTTTAAAGATGGTGTGTTTGCGGAATATTTCCATGTGAATGATGCTGACGGAAATTTGGCGCACTTGCCGAAAGAAATTAATGTGGTAGATGCGTGCATGCTCTCCGATATGGTTCCTACCGGATTCCACGGTGTGGAACTGGCCGATGTGCAGTTTGGCGATGTGGTGCTTGTCATCGGCATTGGCCCTGTGGGGCTCATGGCGGTAGCCGGAACAAATATGCGCGGCGCTGCCCGGATTATTGCCGTAGGCAGCCGCCCCGTATGCGTAGAAGCGGCAAAGAAATACGGAGCATCAGATATCATAAATTATAAAAACGGTCCCATTGAAGACCAGGTCATGCGGCTCACCGACGGTAAAGGTGTGGATCGTGTCATTATTGCGGGCGGTACGGTGGATACATTTGCGTCCGCAGTGAAAGCATTGAAGCCGGGCGGGAAAATCGGTTCTGTGAACTATCTGGGAAGTGGAGACAGTATCCGTATCCCCCGTGTGGAATGGGGGGTAGGCATGGGGCATAAAGCCATCGTTGGCGGACTTATGCCCGGCGGCAGACTCCGTATGGAAAAGCTGGGCTCCCTTGTGGCGGCAGGAAAACTGGACGTAAGCCTTCTTTCCACCCATGTATACGAAGGCTGGGATAAGCTTCCCGGAGCGCTTCAGCTTATGAAAGATAAACCGGCGGACGTGATTAAGCCGGTAGTGGTGCTGGAAAGATGAAAAGTTAGGATATAGTTCAGTCAGTACAAAGGTGAATAAATCAGTGTTTTCTTAGTATAATGATGATGAAGTAAAAGACTCCTATTGTTCTTCATACGGGTTTCGGTAGGAGCCTTTTATTTGTTTTTCACGGATCTCTATTTTTCTTTGCCTACAAGAGTGATAATAACGGTAAATGGACACTATTGAGAAGGTATCATTCCAAGTAAATGCGAAAGAGCTGTTATTGTGATGAGCTTTTGCGGATTGTGGATAGAGAATTTTTTTTGATCAGTGCAGCTGACAACGTACAGGTATCCATTATGGAGAGATTTATATGACTTTTAAGGGTATTTTAGATGGCGCATTATTGAGAAAAAGTATTTGCGTTGCCTTATTATTTGCTGTATTTGTATTACTGCTGAAAAGTACAGGAACAGTATCTGCCGATTTATTATCGCAAAAAAAGATACTTGTAGGGATGACCATTACAATGGCATTCGTCAGTTATTTAGTATCGTGCAGCAAGAATTTATTAGGATGGGTAACCTTTTTTAGTCTGCTGTATGGGTCTACTGCATATATAAAATTATTTACCGGCGCCGTATTGCGGGGTAATGAGATATCTTCCGCCATCGCATTGGGCGTTATGATTGGAAGTTTTTTGATTATTGTCTTCGCCATTCGTACGGTTTTTAAGAATAAAGTTATCAGTTGCATACTGTATGGGATATCATATGTTTTAGGGATGGCGGCGATTCTATTTCCTTTGTTATTTTTTTGTTATTATTTGGCAACGGGTGCACTCTTATCATCAGATATTTTATTGACGCTTTTTCAAACAAATACAAATGAGATAGCATCTTATTTAAAAGGACAGAATTTATTTAGGTGGGGGGGTACGCTTTTATTAATATGTGTCTGCATGATATTTTTTTGTTATTTTAACCGATTAGTATATTTTGGTGTTTCAGTGAAAAGGCTGATTTCTTGTGGAATTCTTATCTTGATTATGTGTATTTTTATTGTACCTAAGGCGGGACAAAATGCTTATATTTTGAATACTATTGATTCCGCACGTGAAGAACTCGTTACTTTTAAAAAATATGGAGAAGCTAAACTGCGTCGGCAAAAACAGTTACAAAGCCTGACTGATTTAAAAATTCGGGAAGATAGCGGAGGTATATATGTTTTGGTGATTGGAGAATCAGAGACACGGGATCATATGCATATTTATGGTTATGAAAGAGAAAACACTCCGTTTTTGGATTCTCTTAAAAGTTTGTCGGATGCAGTGATATTTTCTCATGCATACTCCAATCATACCCATACGGTGCCTTGTCTTACTTTTGCTCTTAGCGAAAGGAATCAATATAATGATATTAATTTAGTTGATGCTTATTCAGTGGTTGAAGTCGCTAAGGCTGCCGGCTATGATACTTATTGGCTCAGTAATCAAGAGAGATTCAGTCCTTGGGATACGCCGGTAGCAGAGATAGCTTCTGTGGCAGATCGACAGGTTTGGCTGAATGGAAATGTAGGAAAACAAATTAATACTTTTTATTACGATGGAAAATTGCTGGACTTCATACCCGATATGTCAAATATGACAAATGGATTCATTATTATTCATTTGATGGGGAATCATTTATCATATGATGATAGGTATCCTGAAGCGTTTAATAAATTCAGCAGAGGTGATAAAACTATAGACACTTACGATAACAGCATTTTGTACAATGACTTTGTTCTGAGGAGTATATATGAAAAAGTTAAAAATGTCCCCCATTTTCAAGGAATGATATATCTATCTGATCATGGTGATGATGCTGATAAACACTTAGGACATGAGTCCAGCAAATTCACTTATAGAATGGCCCACATTCCTCTGATTATGCTATTTTCTGAAAGTTTTATGCAGAATCGTCGTGAATTATATGAAACGTTAAAGTCACATAAGGATTCTTATTGGACAAATGATCTGCTTTATAACGTAATGGTAAATATACTGGGGGTGCAAGGGATACCGAATTCTGAGCCCGTATTGGATTTGGGAAATGAGAAGTATGGTGGTAGTGCAGATATTCTTATGACACTTCATGGCAGAAAGAGAATTAGTGAGGATCCATCTGTGAAAAACTAATGAGATTATATGGGAATTTAAAAAGGGACTGTTCCTCGCAGGCAGTCCTTTTTTGCTTGGGAAATTTTATATACAAATTAGAGTGTATACTCATTGAAGAAGAAATATATTTCTTAAAATGATTAGAAACAGATGGATGAATTTATGAATCACCGATAAAAACAGAACCGATAAAAGTGTTAATTTTATTTTCATGGTTCTTGTATCTTGTAAATGCATGAATAAACGTCTTGTGCTTCTGAAATCGGGATAGATGGTGATATATAGTATACTAATTCACAGGGAACATATATAATTAGGACATAAAAACGAGTACCGGGAATGGACAAAGGAGGTCAGAGCCTTTTGTCGTTCCCGGTATGGCACGGAAAGGGTCAGGAAGTGAATAAACTTAAATCTTATGCAGTTAATCAGCTGAAGGTTACGCGGAATACATTCCGTGATCCGATCATTGCGGCAGTCACGGTTTCTATGATTGCCGTGCTTCTTATTTTTGTGGTGTGGCCCCTGCTGGAAGTCGTGAAGCAGAGTCTTGTGGATACGGCAGGCAATTACAGTTTCCAGGCGTATAAGAATATCTTTACGATGCGGGAAACATACAAGGCTTTTTGCAACACCATTATGCTGGCCGTTATTGTCGGAGTTCTGGCGACGGTGATCGGGTTCCTTTTTGCCTACTGCACGTCCCACCTGCAGATCCGCGGGAAAAGAATATTTAATCTGATGGCGATGATGCCCATGGTGTCACCGCCGTTTTCTGTGGCATTGTCCATTATCATGCTTTTTGGCAGCCGCGGTCTGATCACTTACAATCTTCTCGGCTGGACGAATACGAATATTTACGGGCTGAAAGGCTTGATTTTTGTACAGACGATTTCTTATTTTCCTATCGCCTTTCTTCTTTTAGCCGGCATGCTGCGGTCTATTGACTCCTCTATTGAGGATGCGGCCCGTGATCTGGGGTCTTCTAAATGGCGTACATTCAGTACGATTACGGTTCCTCTTGTCCGTCAGGGGATTGCCAATGCGTTCCTTTTGGTGTTTATTAAATCGGTGGCGGATTTTGCGAACCCTATGGCTATCGGCGGGAATTTCTCCACACTGGCGACGCAGGTGTACCTGCAGGCTATCGGGAGTTATGATGTGCAGGGCGGCGCGGCGGTGGCCGTTGTCCTACTGGATATCGCCATGATTCTTTTCATTCTTTCCAAATATTGGGTGGAGAAAAAGACCTATGTGACTGTGCTGGGGAAAGCCTCCCGCGAGAGGGCGATGATTAAGGATCCCGCCGTGGTGATTCCGGTGGCAGGTTTCTGCTTCCTTGTGACTGCCGTGGTGCTGGCGATTTATGTCCTGATTCCGATTGCTTCTCTGATAAAAATGTGGGGTGTCGATTATTCATTTACTCTTGCCCATTACAAATACGCTTTCGAAGTGGGACGGAATGCGATCCGGGATACTACGCTTCTGGCTGTTGTTTCCACGCCGATTGCCGGTATTCTCGGTATGATTGTCGCGTACCTTGTGGTGCGGAAGAAATTCATCGGCAGAGGCTTCATTAATTTTGCGTCGCTCCTCAGTATTTCCGTGCCGGGTACGGTTATCGGCATCGGATACATACTGACATTCAATGATTACCCGCTCCAGCTGACAGGCACGGCAATCATTCTTATTGCAGCGTTTGTCATTCGTGCGCTGCCTATCGGTATCCGTGCCGGTGTTTCCAGTCTGCAGCAGATTGACCCCGGTATTGAAGAAGCGGCGGCTGACCTGGGATCCAACGCAGGCCGCGTATTTATCACGGTGACGCTTCCTTTGATTAAAAGCGCTTTCTTTGGCGGTCTTGTGTATTCATTTATCAGAAGTATGACGAGCATCAGCGCGGTCATCTTCCTGGTGTCGGCCAAGTATAGTCTGCTTACTGTTCTTATTCTGGACCAGGTGGAAGATAACCAGTTCGGTGTGGCGTCAGCCTTTTCAACGATATTGATCTTGATTGTATATGCGGCCATTGTGGGAATCCAGCTTCTTCTCGGACGCTTCGGCTCCCATAATAAAGAAACGGCAAGTGAAGGAGAAATGTGATGGCAAAACAGGCAAGCATCGAATTGAAAAACTTAACGAAAGAATATGTGACGCATGAAGGAACCGGTACGTTCCTCGCGGTAGACCATATTAATGTAAATATAGGAAGCGGTGAATTTGTAACGCTCTTGGGGCCGTCAGGCTGTGGAAAAACGACGACACTCCGCATGATTGCCGGATTTGAGTCTGTTTCCGGCGGAGATATCCTTCTGGATGGGATCCGGATCAATGAAATGACACCGGATAAGCGGGATTCTTCTATGGTATTCCAGAGTTATGCCTTATTTCCCCATTATGATGTGTATGATAATGTAGCATATGGTCTTGTAAATAAAAAAATGGATAAGAAGACCATCAGGGAAAAAGTCATGCAGATGGTGGAACTTGTGGGACTGAAAGGCCTGGAGCACCGCATGCCGAATCAGCTCTCCGGAGGCCAGCAGCAGCGCGTAGCTCTTGCCAGGGCGCTTGTCATGGAACCGGCTGTCCTGCTCTTTGATGAGCCTTTATCCAACTTGGATGCGAAACTCCGGGTGTACATGCGCAAGGAGATAAGAAAAATCCAGCAGCGGATCGGCATTACCAGCGTGTATGTCACCCACGACCAGGCGGAAGCCATGAGCCTTTCCGATAAAATCATCATCATGAATAAGGGGCATATCGAACAGGTGGGAACGCCCCATGAAGTATACCAGCATCCTGCTTCCCGTTTTGTTGCCGATTTCATTGGCAGCGCCAACTTTGTGGAAGCAAAAGTGGGTGAAGGGGACAGTGAAGGGGAAATGATTCCCGTCCGTATGTTAAATGAAGATTTTAATGTCCATTATGCCGGACTTCCGGTGAAAGCGGGGGATACGGTACAGATCGTTCTCCGCCCTGAAGCCATCAGGCTGGCGGACAGCGGCGACGTGGAAGCGGAGGTGGTTTCTTCGACCTATATGGGTGCAGTTCAGGAATATGTCGTCCGTGTCGGTGATAAGGAACTTGAAACGGAAGAGTATAATCCGGAAGGGAAGCGTATTTACCGGCCGGGAGATAAAGTATGGCTCCGCATCCAGCGGGACGCGCTCCACGCCGTGGAGAACTGAACGAAACTTGGATACCCGGCACGGGTGTTTGAGTATAGAGGAAAAAATTCATTTTAAGGAGGCATTTTGATGAAAAGTATTTGGAAGAAGGCGGCAATCGCGGTTCTTGCAGGCGCCATGGCATTCAGCTTTACAGGCTGCGGAGGGGAAAAGAAAGCGGAAGCTCCGGCGGCGAAGAAGGAATCAAAAGAAATCACCGTATACATGGGAGTCGTAGAACAGTCTGCGAAAGTGGTTGCCAGCGAATTTGAAAAAGATACGGGCATTAAAGTGAACTTTGTCCGTATGAGCGGCGGAGAGACCTTGAGCCGTATCCGCGCGGAAAAGAATAATCCCCAGGCCAGTGTATGGTATGGCGGCAGCGCCGATTCTTTCATTATGGCAAAAAAGGAAGGACTTCTGGAAGCATACAAGTCGCCCAATGCGGAAAAAATCAAACCGGAGTTTAAAGATGCGGATGGATACTGGACAGGCATTTATCAGGGCTATCTCGGCTTTATACTCGACGGCCGTTATTTTGACGAACATAAGCTGCAGCCGCCGACATCATGGGATGATTTGCTGAAGCCGGAATTTACCGGCCAGATTGTCATGGGGAATCCGGGCTCCGCTTCTACCGGTTATGTAGTAGTTTCCGCTATCGTCCAGAGCATGGGTGAGGAAAAAGGCATGGAGTATCTTGCCAAACTGAATAAACAGGTCAAGCAGTATACCAAGGCGGGCGCGGCTCCGGCACGCAGCGCGGCTCTTGGCGAAGCAGCCATCGGCATCACTTATCTCCATAACGGGATCCGTCTGATCAAGGAAGGCAATACGAACGTCCGCCTGTCGCTGCCGGAAGAAGGTACTGCTTATGAATTGGGCGCCGTAGCGATTATTAAGAATGCACCGGATATGGAAGCAGCAAAGAAATTTGTCGACTGGGCGCTCACTAAGAAAGCGCAGGAAATCGGACAGCATAATAATTCCTACCAGTTCCTCACCAATCCGGAAGCAAATCCGCCGGAAGAAGCTATGAAATTTAAGGATGCGAAACTCATTGATTACAACTTCCAGTGGTCCGGCGATAACCGTGCCCGTCTCCTGGAAGCATGGAACAAGGCAGTGAAAGAATAATGGGAGCAAAAGGAAAAATAGGGCTGATCGGCCTTGCCGTGATGGGTGCCAATCTGGCAAGAAATCTGGCAGGGCATGGTATTTCCACGGTCGTTTATAACCGAAGCCGTGACAAGACGGAAAATTTTCTTAAAGAATTTGGAAGTGACACGAACCTTTCCGGCGCGGCTGCTTTGGAAGAACTGGTCAATTCTCTGGAAAAACCGCGGAAGATTATTCTTATGATCAAGGCGGGCGAAGCAGTGGATGCCATGATAGCAAAGCTCGTTCCTTTTCTTGAAAAAGGTGATATCCTTATTGACGGTGGGAACTCCTTCTTTGAAGATACCCGGCGTCGGAGCAGGGAAATGGAAGCGCTGGGGTTTCACTTTGTGGGCATGGGCGTATCCGGTGGTGAAGAAGGGGCGCTCCACGGCCCCAGCCTTATGCCCGGCGGCACCCGCGAGGCCTACGATGCTCTTGCGCCGATATTGAAGGCGGTCTCGGCGAAGGCGGAAGGAGAAGCCTGTGTGGATTACATGGGTCCTGATGGTGCCGGACATTATGTGAAGATGGTTCATAACGGCATCGAGTACGCTGATATGCAGATGATTGCCGATACATACTTTGTGATGAAGAACGTTCTTGGCATGACGGCGGAAGAGATGGCGGACACCTGGGAAATGTGGAACAAAGGCGAGTTATCTTCTTACCTGGTGGAAATCACTGCCCGTATTCTGCGGAAAGCCGATGAGATGACGGGGAAGCCTCTGGTAGATGTCATATTGGATGTGGCGAAACAGAAGGGAACCGGACGGTGGACAAGTATGAGCGCTTTGGCGCTTGGTGTTCCCGCTCCGACAATTACGGAAGCCGTTTTTGCAAGAACTATGTCTTCCCGAAAAGAGGAAAGACTGGTGCTTTCCGAGCGGTACCGGAATCTTGCTTTTGAAGGGACGGAAGTGGACCGCCCGGCTGTGCTTGAAGACTTGCGGCAGGCTCTTTACGCATCCAAGATTTGCGCCTATGCCCAGGGTTTCAATCTTCTTGAAGAAGCGGGGAAAGTATACGGCTGGGATCTGCAGATGGGGCGCATTGCAAAAATCTGGCGGAGTGGCTGTATTATCCGCGCCCGTTTCCTGGATACCGTAAGTGAAATTTTTGAAAAAGAAAACGGCATGACCAATTTACTGGCAAGCGGATATTTTTCCCAAGTTCTTTACGGCACCCGCACTGGTTGGGGGCGCATTATTTCCCTGGCGGTGGAAAGAGGCGCGGCTGTTCCCGCCCTCTCCAGTGCGCTTGCTTACTTTGACTCTTACCGTACTGCACGGGGAAGCGCGAATCTTCTTCAGGCACAGCGTGACTGTTTCGGTGCCCACACGTATGAACGAATTGATAAGGAAGGGGCTTTCCATACCGACTGGATGAACTGAGTAAGGAAACTCCATGAAACAGCAGAAAACGGCATTTCTCACAAGATTACTTGCGGGGAATGCCGTTTTGGGATGGGAAAATAAAGACGGAAATTATTTATTGTTAAACTATATGGCTTCAGGGGATGACCACAACTTTTCCAAATCTGGTGCGGCTTTCTAAGTAACTATGAGCCTCCTGTATATCGTCAAGGGAAAAGATACGTTCCGGATGAATAATGATGTTGTATTGTTTAATATAGTCAAACATTTCCTGTATTTTTCCGGCATTTACATTTCCTGAATAAAAAGAAGACAGGTACGCACCGGAAGGGATATCCGTAATCGGATCGAAGTTTTCAAGATACCATTGGTTGCCTAACTGGCCGACACTGCACAAGATGCCGCCATCGGACATATAGCGGAACGAATCCTTAATTGTCCGCGGACCTATAAGCTCCAATATCCGGTCAAACGACTGCCCTTTTGCAGAAAGTCTGCCGTTATCATCGACAAGGCCGGTGTCGTAGCCGAGAGAGGTCAGCAAAGACGCTTTTTCTTTAGTCCGTGATGTGCCGGATATGTGGATATGTGGAAATTTTGCCTTTATCAGTTTTAAAAATGCGAGGCCTACGCCGGAGGTGCCGCCGCGTACCAGTATAGATGAATCTGCTTGGATACGCAGGCTTTTCAAGGCGCCAAAGGCTGTATAGCAGGATTCGGGAATGGCTGCCAGATCAGGCCAGGGCAGATTGCTGGAAACAGGGTAAATTTGTTGATTGGGAAGTAATGTGTATTCAGCATAGCTGCCGTCAAAGGCGCGTCCCATTTCGCCCATGAAAGAAATGACCTTGGTTCCTGTGGGCAAACGGAAAGGATCTGTTGATTCCGCGATGGTTCCTGTACATTCAATGCCCAGGATGCGTGGGAAAGAAACTGTGGGCGACAATCCTTTGCGTGTAAAAATTTCAGAGTGGTTAAGGCCGAATCCTTTAATTTTTATAAGCGACCAGCCTTCTTTCACAGAGGGGACGGGAACCTGCCTGATTTTCAGCTGTTGAGGACCTCCTGCTTCATAGATGACGGCTGCTTTCATATACATATTTAAATCTCCTTTCTGAGAAGTAATAGAGAATCATGGATGGGCGGACATTTCATGATTACTATATCAGGCCGTTATTTTTCAGATATTCTATGGCGACATCACGGGCTTTGCGTTTATTAACGCGGACGTCATAATTCATGGCGCTCATTTCTTCCTCCGTAATGCGGCCGGATAATTGTTCCAATATTTCTTTCAGTTCCGGATGGGCGTCCAGGGTTTCCTGTCTCATGAGAGGGGCACCCTGATAAGGCGGGAAAAGCTGTTTGTCATCTTTTAACAGGACAAGGCCGTATTGCTTTAATTCACTGTCTGTGGAGTATGCGTCCGTAATCTGGATGATGCTTTGCGAGATGGCTTGGTAGCGTAGGGCCGGTTCCATTGTGCGTACTTGAAGATGGAGCCCGTATAAAGACGCGAGCCCGCGGTTTCCGTCTTCTCTGTCATTGAATTCCAATGTGAAACCTGCAATTGCTCGGTTTTCTACTTTGTGCAGATCAGAGATGGATGTGAGGCCGTTTGCCTCTGCATAAGAACGCGGGACTGCGACAGCATAAGTGTTTTGGTATGACATAGGCTCAAGATATGCCAGGTTATCCTGTATTTTAATTTCATCACGGGCCGCTTCATATACGCTGCGTGCATCATGGCCGAGGGGCGGTGGCTCTTTCAGGAGGCTGGAAGTTATTGTTCCCGTAAATTCCGGGTATAAGTCAATACTTCCTGCTTTTAATGCTTCATAAAGGAAGACGGTCTTTCCAAAATTCGGTTTGAGTTCAACGGCTATATTCGTTTTCCGTGTGATCAGTTCCTGATACATATGGATCAATATATCCGGCTCCGGACCGAGCTTGCCTGCAATGATAAGTTTGTCATGCCGGTGGGAAAAAGAGACGAAAGAAAGCATGAGAACCAATATAAAGAAACATAGTACAAGAAAAGACTTTTTTAATGAGACATGCTCCAGTATATGGATGCCGTAACTGAAAATAATCGCGAGCAATGCGGATGACCCCGCACCGATAAGAATGAGAGCGCTGTCATTGTGGTCGATACCGAGTAATATGAAAGAACCGAGACCTCCGGCCCCAATCAGGGCTGCCAATGTGGCGGTGCCGATGATCATGACGGATGCTGTGCGGATTCCGGAAGTGATAACCGGCATAGCCAGAGCCAATTCATAATTTTTCAGCTTTTCCCATCTGTTCATGCCAAGTGCTTCCGCCGCTTCATCTAATACGGGAGGAATTTCCGACAGGCCGGTGATCGTATTCTGCAAAATCGGAAACAGGGCGTAGATGATCAGCGCTGTCAGTGCAGGCAATGTGCCGATACCGAGAAATGGGATCACAAGTCCCAGAATGGCAAGAGATGGAATTGTCTGAATGATTCCTGTGATTTGCAGAACCGTCTCTGCGCAGGATTTTTTTCTGGAAAGCAGGATTCCCAGCGGGATGGAAATGAATATGGCGGCCAGAAGCGCGCTTAAAGAAATCTGTACATGCTGCGTCAGTGCGAGGAGCCAATCTTGGATACGCCCGGTGAAAACGGTAAAAAGATTATTCAAAGCCATCACATCCTCTGCTAAAGAATCGGGCGACAAAATCATTTTCCGGCCGGATTTTGATTTCATCCGGTGTTCCGGTTTGAATGATTTCACCATGGTCCATAATGCACAGGCGGTCTCCCAGGTAGGCAGCTTCATCCATATTGTGGGTAACAAAAACAATGGTCAGCCCCAATTCGTGGTGGAGTGTTTTTATAAGATCCTGCAGCTGCCGGCGGGAAATGGGGTCTAATGCGCTGAATGGTTCGTCCATAAGAAGAATTTCCGGTTTGCCGATGATAGCACGGACAATGCCGACCCTTTGCTGCTCTCCGCCGGATAATTCATGAGGGTAACGATGTGCATATATCTTCGGATCAAGACCGACTTTGGATAACAGCTGTGTAGTTTGTTCTTTCCGGATTTGCTTTGGCCATTTTTTCATAATCGGTACAAGTTCTATATTTTCTGCGACCGTCAAATTAGGAAAAAGGGCGATCTGCTGCAAGACATATCCCGTATTGAGCCGTAATTCGCGAAGCGGATAGTCCATGACGGATTTTCCATCTAATAATACATCTCCTTCTGTCGGGTCAATGAGACGGTTAATTAGTTTCAACAGGGTTGTTTTGCCGCTGCCGCTTGGGCCGATGAGAACAAAAAATTCTTTGTCCCTGATGGAAAGGCTCTGGTTGTTTATTACGGTACGCTCTCCGTAATCTTTCCGGATCTGCTTTAGTTCAATCATGTATTCTCCTGTGGTGGAAAAACATCAAAAGTTCCTGATTTTATGAAAATATTATATATCCGGGCAGATTTCTTTTGTAAGGCGAATAAATTCCTGTGTCAGAACATCTGTAAATAAATGTGTTGTTTCGATCAGTGTTTGCTGCTGCTTTGCCGACAACTGGGAAAATGCTTTCTTTTCCGCCTCATCTATGGGGTCAATGATAGAGGCGGCAAATTGTCTGCCTTTTTTTGTCAGCAGGATCAGTTTTTTTCGTCTGTCTTTCGGATGGACTGTGCTTTCAATATACCCTTTTTTCGAAAAATTTTTAATTATCGCGTTGACCACTTGTTTGGTGGAATATGTATGGCGTGTAATTGTTTGCTGGGAAATACCTTTCGGATGACGGTAAATCCATAGGAGGATTAACAGTGATTTTCCCTGAAGACCCTGTTTCCGGGCATAATCTTCATAAAGAGAAAACTGATGGTCTCGTAAACGGGCATACATACGGTGGTTTTCTATTGTTAAAGTAGAATAATCGGTTTGAATCATTATTGCGTACCTGAAAACAAAACAAGATAATATAGTAAAAATATTTTACTATAAGTATAAGGATCATGAAAATATCCGTCAAGGCATATCTAATCTTCTTGACGAATGCGACAGGGGAGATAAGCTGTTTTCAATGAACGGCAAAGAGAAGGATGCATCGATTTGCTGCTGGTATTTTCTTTTCAAATTGCAGCAGGCAAATAAAAAAGCACAGTCTTTATGAAATCAGGACTGCTGCTTTTTCCAATAAATAAGAAAATATAAAGGATTTTGTTTTTTATCAATTTCCTTCCAGCCGGGCAACGCCGAGCGGCGGGGACTGGAGGAAGACGACATCCTTATTTCTCTCCTCCAGCCAGCCGGCCTGCCATGCATTCGGGAGAAGGTAGACGGGACGTTCTCTTCTGTCATAAACGACCATGGCATTGTCGAGACCGATAAGTTCTTCCGGCGGGACATCGCCCTCCGTCCAGCGGGCGCAGGTGTAACTGATCGGTTCCACATTTACCGTGACATTGTATTCCTTTTCCAGACGGTACTTCATGACTTCAAATTGCAGCTGGCCGACAGCGCCGATAATGAAGGATTCCATGATGTAAGGCTGCTTGTAAATCTGGATGGCGCCTTCCTGGGCAAGCTGGCTGACACCGTTGAGGAACTGTTTCCGCTTCATGCTGCTTTCCGGAGAAAGACGGGCAAACAGTTCCGGCGGGAATACGGGGAAGTCGATAAAGGTGACAGGGGATTTTTTTTCACATACCGTATCGCCCACGCCGAGTTCTCCCGTATCGAAGATTCCGATGATATCTCCGGGATAGGCTTTTTCTACAGTCTGCCGCTCTGTGGCGAGAAATTGCTGCGGCTGAGAAAGTCGGAGCATTTTGCCGCTCTGCCGATGGAGTACGGAAGCGCCCTTTTCAAAAATACCGGAACAGATACGCAGGAAAGCAATACGGTCATGGTGTTTGGGATCCATGTTTGCCTGGATTTTGAAAACGAAAGCGGAAAAAGCAGGATCTTCCGGCGCAACGTGTCCTTCCAGAGTTTCTCTTTCTTCCGGCGGCGGAGCAAGTTCCAGATATTTTTCAAGAAAAGTCTGTACGCCGAAGTTTGTCATGGCGGAGCCGAAAAAGAGGGGGGTCAGTTCGCCTTTGGATACTTTGTCTTTATCAAAAGGGTCGCCTGCTTCTTCCAGAAGCTCCAGGTCATCTTTGAGGGAACTGAGAACCTCTTCGGAGAGATGGGAAACGATTTCAGGATCGTCTATCCTGCCTGAAATGACTTCCAGCTTTTTTACGCCGTGGGCGTTGTCTTTGACGAAAAGATGGCACAGTTTCTTTTCACGATCGTAGATACCTGTGTAGTCGCCATTAACGCCGATAGGCCAGTTCATAGGACATGAACGGATACCGAGGACATCTTCAATATCTGCCATCAGGTCAAAAGGATTTTTGCCGAAATGGTCGATTTTATTGACAAAGGTAAAAATGGGAATACCCCGGTCGGAACAAACCTTGAAAAGTTTTTTCGTCTGGGCTTCCACGCCTTTCGCCACGTCGATGACCATGACGGCGCTGTCCACCGCCATGAGCGTACGGTAAGTATCTTCCGAAAAGTCTGCATGCCCCGGGGTATCGAGAATGTTGATGCGGCAGCCGTTGTAATCGAATTGGAGAACGGAGCTGGTGACGGAAATGCCACGCTGTTTTTCTATTTCCATCCAGTCGGATACGGCATAGCGGGAGGTCTTTCTTGCCTTGACGGAACCTGCCAGGTGGATCGCGCCGCCGTAGAGCAGGAGCTTTTCCGTGAGTGTCGTTTTGCCGGCGTCAGGATGGGAGATGATGGCGAAGGTACGCCGTCTTTTTATTTCTTCTGAATCAGTCATTTTGCACCTCAACTAACAATACTCGTTTATTATACAGGAAATCGGAGGATAAGGTAAATGTTTTTCGGAACATGGGCAGGATACATTTTGCGGAGTCTCCTTAGACCGTATTTATGGCTGCATCGGATCTTTTACGGCGAAATCACGCATGAGGGAAATCATGGATTCGTTTGTGAAAAGGAGCGTGAGTTCTTCAGGTGAGGTGATTCTGTCATTTTTTGTTTTCAGATATGTTTCAAAACGGTTTTGCACTTTACGAATGCGGCCGGAAACTTCCGGCATGATGATTTTCTTCCCCGTAATCTGTTCCATGAGGACGCGGATAAGGACGGGACGGAAAAAATATTCCATGAAACATGTCTCAATCCAGTAAGAATGTTTTGTTTTTGCAAAACGCGCTGTTTTTGCCATGAACCGCAGGTAAAGATCGAGTCCGTCATCCACGCCGCTCCAGAAATCGCTGAATGCCGTGTCGTAGCCGCCGTCTTCCTGCTTTTCAATAAATGCAAAGGCATCGGCTTCAATGATTCTGATTTTCTCTTTATTTGGAAATTGAGGCAGTATATTTCTTTTAAAAAGGGAAATGACATCGCGGTTCATTTCCACGACGGTTACTGATTCCACTTCTTCTTTTTCTGATGCCATGAAGGCGTAGTATCCGAGCCCCAGGCCGTAGGTGATTACTTTTCCTTTTGCTGCTTCAATGTCTTTTTCCATAGAACGGATTTCACTGGGGACGACGCTCATCCACACGCGGTTGTTTTCCAGGATGACAGGGAAGGTCATCCGTTCTTTGAAGAACCCCGCTTCCCCGTAGAGGAAAGGGTTTTCTTTTTTGTAACGGTGGAAGGTCTGGAAAAATTCATAAGGAAGATAATCTGCTGTGGTAAGAGCGATGCAGTTTTCCTTGTCGGAAGAAATATGGATTCGTTCGTAGTACGGATTCTTTTTCACCGTACTTCTGTCTTGGCAGGTGAGCTGCCCCATGGCCGTCTCCATCATCAAATCGTATAAACGGCCGGGATCTGTTGCTTCGGCAAGATCTGAGTATGGACGGAGAGAATTCTTATTTTCATAGAGCGAGGTGACCGCTTCTTCCACGATATCGCCGAAGGCAAGGTCCGTGACACGTGCCATAAAGGTGTCGCGCGGAGATGTTTCCGGGGACATGAGCCAGTCTTCATCCACATTCTGCAGGTACAGACGGTCTTTTATTTCCGAAAGGATGATGTCGTTTACGGTTTCTGCCAGAAGAAATTTGTGCCACAGTACAGCGGCCGCATTTTTTATAGTTTCGTTCTTGAGTATGTCCATCATATGCTCCTCTTTGTATTCTTTGCCTATTATACAGAGATTTCTGCTTTCCTTCCATGCACAGTTTTTCATGAGGATTTTCTTTGGAAAATATTCTAAAAATATATGTAAAATGCTATAATATCTGCAAAGTCTGTGAAATTCAGCAAAGGGGTGAAAGTATGGCTCGCATAAAAGGCGCCAAACGATGGAATGAAATATCATCTTCTCAGTGGCTGTCGCTTTTTGCCGACCCTGCAGTTATGTCGGATCTGATGATGACGATTATTTCTTCTCTGTACCATGCGCCTGATTACACAGACAACGCGAAGCATATCGCCGATACTCTTTCTATGGAATACCGCGCGTTGAACGCGGCTGTCGGGTGGGCAGGAAATAAAATCCGTGACCGTTACGAAAGCGGGGCTTTTTTTGAAGAACCGGCACGGACGGCAGAAAAAAAGAAAGTGCCGCCTGCCGTGGAAGCGGAAAAGGAATTTACCCTTACCGCGGAGGATGCGGTGCGGGGGAAAGCTCTGTCGGAAATGGCGCCGTGGCAGTATATTTTCGACGGGGAAGAAGATGAGTATGGCGCGTATCTTTGGATACTGAAACCGGAGATGGTTGCAGCGTTCCGCGAATTGGAAGAAGCAGACGTGTCAGCGGAAAATTCTGTCCGTGAAGCCCTGGCGGCGGATATTTCCTCTTTCGGTACGGAAGGGAATCTTTTCTCTTCCACCGCTGATGAAACAGTAGAGAAGATACGGAAGGTTCTTGAGGAAAGGAGCCGTTTTTTCCGCAAATCACTTTCCGAAAAAGCGGAATGCTGTGTCTGCGGGATTCACCGCCTGTCTCTTTTGAAAGCGGTGCCTTACGGAGAAGGCGGCATGAAACATAAAGGACTGGTTCTTTGTCCGATTCATGCGGCGCTTTTTGCCGCACATCTTATTTCTTTCAGCGACCGGGGAAAAGTGCTTGTGTCTCCATCGGTGACGGAAGAAGAAAAAGAACAATTTGGTCTTACGAAGGGAATGGACGCGCGGTATACTTTCAGCAGAAGGCGTATGGCGGTCCATCGCAGAATTTTTAATCAGAAGGGACGGAAAGAAAAATGATCTTATCCGGTAAAGAAATCGCCCGCCACATAGGTGAGGAAATCGTGATCACGCCTTTTAATCCGAAGCGGCTGAATCCGAACAGCTACAACCTGACACTTGCTGATGAACTCATGGTGTACGATAATTATGAATTGGACATGAAAAAGAAAAATACAGGACATCTTTTAAAGATTCCACAAGAGGGCTATGTGCTGGAGCCAAATAAGCTTTACCTGGGCCGTACCCATGAATATACGAAAACCACTTGTTTTGTTCCGATGCTGGAAGGCCGTTCTTCGGTGGGGCGTCTCGGGCTCTTTATTCACGTTACTGCAGGATTCGGGGATGTCGGATTTTCAGGCTACTGGACACTGGAAATGTTCTGTGTCCAGCCGATCCGTATTTACTCGGGTGTAGAAATCTGCCAGATTTATTTCCATACGGTATTGGGAGAGGCGGAGAAATATATAAGCGGCAAGTACCAGAATAATCAGGGGATCCAGCCGAGTTTACTTTACAAGGATTTTGAAAAGTAGTATACTATTATTAACTTTACAGCACTTCGAGCGAAGACGCTTGCAGCAGACGTTTGGGTTTCCATGCGCTCAGCTGCTTTTTTTATTCCGGAGGGATAAAGAATGGTTTGGCAAGTCCCGGCGGAATAAAATGGATACAGATAACGTACACGAAGCTGCCGTATCAAAAAGGAGTTTTCCAAGGAGGTCTAAGGCTATGAAAAAAGTAATGAAGAAAATGCTTATCGCAGGAATGGCCTGTGTATGCGGTGCGGCGCTGCTGGCAGGATGCGGCGGTGACAGCGGTTCCAAAAGCGGCGGAGAAAAGCAGTTCCTGAATATCGCGACCGGCGGTACCGCAGGGACGTACTATCCGCTTGGCGGCGCTCTTGCTGAATTACTGAATAACAATATCAAGGGCATGAACGCTTCCGCCCAGTCCACCGGAGCGTCTGTGGCAAATGTAAATATGCTCAAAGATGGTTCTGTCGATCTGGCTTTCATTCAGAATGATATTGCTTACTACGCGGTCAACGGTTCTGAAATGTTCAAGGATAATAAAGTGGCCGGCCTCCGGGGTCTTGCGGCGCTTTATCCGGAAACGATCCAGTTCGTGACCACGGCTGATAAAGGGATCAAATCCATTGCGGATCTGAAAGGCAAGAAAGTTGCTGTCGGTGCGGCAGGCTCCGGTGCGGAAGCAAATGCCCGCCAGATTTTAGCCGCTTACGGTATTACTTATGATGATATTGATGAACGTTTCCTGTCCTTCGGCGAAGCGGCCGATGCGCTTAAAGACGGCAACGTAGATGCAGGCGTCGTTGTGGCGGGGTTCCCGACTGCCGCCATTCAGGATCTGGCTGCCAATAAATCTGCGGCTATTATCAATATCGACAGCGATAAAGCAGATGAACTGATGAAGAAATATCCGTACTATACGAAGGTAAGCATTCCGAAAGGCACTTATCCCGGCCAAGAAGAAGATATTCATTCTGTTGCCGTCAAATGTGTTGTCGTTACCACCGACAAGATGGATGACAAACTGGGCGGTGAAGTAGTCAAGGCGATTTATGAACATCTGGACCGCATGAAAGCCGCTCATGCCGTGGGCAAGTACATTACAAAAGATACCGCCCTTGACGGTATGTCCATTCCCATGAATGCGGGCGCTGAACAGTATCTGAAAGCCAAGTAGGGAAATGGCTGAAAGTTCCATAAGACATGGAAAAGAGTGGATGGCGCCGGGGCAGGAAACCGTTGTCATTCACTCCTTGTGTCTGCAGGAAAGATCATTTTATTATCATAAAGGAAAGGAGCGGCTTTTGCCGCATTGCCATGATCAGGAAAAACAAGGGCGGCCGGCTTGAAAACGTTATCGCCTCTGTGGGGATCGTCATTACTGTCTGTATTGCCGTCTTTGGCTACTATATCAGAACGCCGTACCTTTACGGACAGACTTCCGACGGATTTCTTATCCGGCAGGAAGTGGAAGCGGGGACGCCGGTGACTTTGGCATACCGCCATTCCGTACAGAAAACGATGATTTACGAATATCTTGCAGTGAATGAAACGGAAGACGGTCTTATTTTGAAATCGACAAAGTACCAATCCATGGGGGTGGGACTGCCTTTTTCGAAAGAAGACGGTGAATTCCGGCAGGAAGGGGAATGGTTCATCATGGATAAAATGAACCGCCGCTGTCCGGAATTGTCCATCCGGAACGGCGTAACCAATGATGAACACATTATCGTGGGCGATAAAGACTATGCGCTGGCGGAACTCATGCCTCTTGAAAAAGAACTTCATCTCTATGTGGCGCCGTTATGGAAGGCTTACTGGATGAAAAAAGAAATAAGGAGTTGATTATATTGGCCGATTTGGAGAAAAAGGAAAATCCTGCTGTGGAAAAAGGTATGGATGACCATCTGCAGAAGAAACTGAAAGAACTGGATAAAGAATCAAATACGATGGAATACAGCGGCACGTGGGCGAAAGTGATCGCTGTCATCTGCATCTGTTTTTCTCTTTTCCAGATTTATACCGGTTTCTTCGGCGCACTGGACGCTATGATCCAGCGGTGTATCCATCTGTCTTTCGGTATTTCTCTGGTATATCTCTTATGCCCCACTAAACGGGAGTGGATTCGCGGCGGAAGTGTGCATCCCGTCGATTTGGCACTTGCTATCATCGCGGCGATTCCACCGATTTACATTTTGGTGAATTACCAGCAGCTTATTTTGCGGGCAGGAACAGTGACACCTGTGGATACGTTCATGGGAGTGCTGGGGATGCTTATGGTTATCGAGGCGGCGCGCCGTATTGTAGGCCTGCCGATTGTTATTGTAGTACTCTGTTTCCTGGCTTACGGTTTCTTCGGCCGTTATATGCCCAGACCTCTGGCACACCGCGGGCTCACCGTGAACCAGATGGTCGGGCACCTCTTCTATACTACGGAAGGTGTCTTCGGTATTCCCATGGGCGTATCATCCACCTTTATTTTCCTTTTTATTCTTTTTGGGGCGTATCTTGAAAAAACAGGGCTTGGAAAATTCTTTATTGATATCGCCAATGCCATTGCAGGCTGGGCGTCGGGCGGTCCTGCCAAAGTGGCGGTTATTTCTTCTGCCCTGCAGGGAACGATTTCCGGTTCATCCGTAGCGAACGTTGTCGGATCCGGTTCTTTTACCATCCCTATGATGAAGAAATTGGGATATCATAAAAACTTTGCGGGAGCAGTAGAAGCGGCAGCCTCTACCGGCGGACAGCTCATGCCTCCGGTCATGGGCGCGGCGGCGTTTCTCATGGCGGAATTTGTCGGCATTCCTTACATGGAAGTCGTAAAAGCGGCTATCGTGCCTGCGGTACTTTACTTTCTCGGCGTATTTTTGGGCGTTCATTTTGAAGCGAAGAAAAATAAGCTGAAAGGGACGCCGAGAAATGAACTTCCGCCATGGGTTAAGATTATGAAAGAAGAGGGGCATCTGGCAATTCCGCTGATTGCGATTATCGGGCTGCTTGCTTCCGGGTACACCCCGATGAAGGCGGCACTGGCAGGGATCATTATTTCCATTGCCACCGCCATGCTCCGCGCGAATACACGGATGGATTTCAATGATATTATTGACGGTCTGGTTAAAGGCGCCCGCGGCGCTTTGGGGGTACTCATCGCCTGTGCGTCCGCCGGTATGATCATCGGTATCGTGACGAAAACGGGAGTAGGGCTGAAGCTGGCGTCTGCTCTTGTCGATGTGGCGGCAGGAAACTTTATGCTTCTTCTGTTCTGCACTATGATTACATCCCTCATTCTCGGCATGGGCGTGCCTACGACGGCAAACTATGTCATTACATCCACTATTGCGGCACCGGCCCTTATCCAGCTTGGCGTGCCGATTTTGGCGGCGCATATGTTCGTTTTCTATTTCGGCATCATTGCCGATATTACTCCGCCTGTGGCGCTGGCGGCTTATGCAGGAAGCGCTATTTCTGGCGGTGATCCGCTGAAGACAGGGGTAAACGCTTCGAAGCTGGGCATTGCGGCTTTCATTATTCCTTACGTCTTCGTTTTGTCACCGCAGATTTTAGGGATTGATGCTTCCGCCGGCAGCATTATTTTGACCACCTGTACGGCACTTATCGGTATGGCGGGCGTTTCGGCGGCGATGATCGGATACCTTGCGGCAAAGACGAATATGTTTGAGAGGCTCCTGCTCCTTGCCGGCGGCCTTATGCTCATTGATCCCCGTCTCATGACAGATGCGGCAGGCATCGGCATTCTTGCCTTTGTCCTCTTTATGCAGTTCCTGAGAAGAAAGAAAGCGGATGCATAATTTCTACGGTTCAATCACTCCACACAAAAACCCGCAGTATGTATTGCGGGTTTTTGTGTACCTTATTTAAGAGGAAGAGATTCTTCTCCCATAAGAATCCTTTCCATATCCTCATCTGCCGACTCCGCCCACGGCAGATGAAGCTTCGGCTGAATTCCTTCAAGAAGGTGGGGAAAGAGCGAATTGTCTTCTTTGATTTTTTCAGGAACGAAAACGGGAAGGCGGTCAGGCAGGATTTCCAGATCAATAGGGAAGGACGGACCCTTTTCACCATCTACATTTGTTATGAGTTCTTCTTCATTGCTGATGGAAATATGGGCTTTTTTTACGCCGACCACAGTCAATATTTCCGGCCCCAGCTGGAGGCCTGTGAGAAGTTTCGGAGCTTCACGGATGGTGCGGAGCCATTGGAAATTATGGAAAAGAGCCAGTTTGATGACGCCTTTGTTCCTTTCTTCCGGCGGGACGAGATTGCGGAAGCTGCCTGCCGAATCGGTGAGCATGGCTGCTACCAAAGGGGAAGAAATATGGATATCCGTCCCGTTTTCTTCCCGGATGTGGAAATGGTAAGAATGCTGTTTGGGAAGAGCCTGAAACCCTTTCATAAAGTACGCAAGAGAGCCAAAAAGCGTTTTTTCCTTAATTGTTACTTCGCTGACCGCTTCCGGAATGAGTCCTGCGGCAACGATATTGATGAAGTAGCGGTCATTGATTTTCCCTACATCGATAGTGGTGCGTTTTGCCTGCTCCAGCATCCGTATAGCGCCCTGGGGCGAACGGGGGATATGAAGCGCCCGTGCCAGATCATTCACCGTTCCGAAAGGAATAAAACCGAAGCATGAGTCGCTGCGGACAGGAATCATGCCGTTAATGACTTCATTAATCGTACCGTCGCCGCCCATGCAGATGATGTCTTTATTCTTTTCCGCGGCGCGGCGGGCGAAATTTTTCGCATCTCCCGCTTTTTGCGTCAGCTTGATGGAAACGTCGTCATACCGTTTGGAAAGAACAGAAGATAAAAGCGGAATGTACTTCGGCGCCCGTTCCCGTCCCGAGGTGGGATTTACAATGACCAGACAGCGTTTTACGTTTTCCAAAACCAGGCCCTCCTCCTGCAATTCTATTTCTTTACTATTATAGCAGAAATGTATTTATGGAAAGAGGTATAGAGGTATAAAGGGATCTTCTTAAAGAAATATTTTCTAAGAGTGTGTCACAAATGTTTGATTACTATAGAGATCCGTGCTGAGATAAATGCATAGGGTTCTTGAGGTATGTTGTAAGTTGTAGTATAATATAACCTGCAATTTGTGTACGGTAAATAAAAGGACGGACCCTTTTACCGGTATAAGGAGGAATATTTTTTATGAACGTAAAAGCAGAAGCACTGGATCAGCACAAGGTACAGCTTACCATTGATGTACCGGCTGAAGTTGTGGTCAAGGGGTTTAAGCAGGCAGTAGCCCGTATCGCCAACCAGGTGAAGATTCCCGGGTTCCGTAAAGGCAAGGCGCCCCGCCGCATTATCGAGATGCATTTCGGCAAAGAAGCTGTTGCCGGAGAAGCACAGGATATTGTTATCAACCAGGCTTTGAATGACGCGATTATGCAGGAAAAACTCATTGCTGTCACCACTCCCGAAGTAAAACAGGAACGTTTTTCTGAAACGGAAGGTGCTGCGTTCACCGCTACTTTTGTCAAACAGCCGAAAGTAAAGCTTGGCGAATATAAAGGACTTTCCGCTAAACATGTAAAACCGGAGATTTCCGATGACCAGGTTATGGCACAGATCCGGCAGGCTGCAGAGCAGAATGCGAGAATGGAAAAGGCGGAAGAAGGTACTGTCCTTAAAAAAGGCGATATCGTCGTTATCGACTTCAAAGGTACCGTTGACGGAAAAGCTTTTGAAGGCGGTGAGGGGAAAACTTATCCGCTGGAAATCGGCTCAAAGAGCTTTATCCCGGGGTTTGAAGACCAGCTTGAAGGCCACAAGGCGGGCGATGACGTAACAGTTTCCGTATCTTTCCCGAAAGACTATTTTGTGGATACTCTTGCCGGTAAAGGGGCGGAATTCGCTGTACATATCAATGATGTGAAGCATAAAGTAATTCCCGTTATTGATGATGCTTTTGCCAAATCCATAAGCCGTCATGAAACGCTGGACGAACTGAAGGAAAGCCTGAAACAGCAGATGCAGCTCCGGGCATTTCAGCAGGCGGAAGAAGCTTACCACCAGTCCCTGATTAATCAGGCGGTGGCAAATTCCGAAGTGGATATTCCGCAGGAAATGGTCGATCAGCGTATTGATGAAATCGAACAGGAAGTTAAACTGAATATGGAAGCCCAGGGCATGGATTTTGATAAGTATCTTTCCAACATGGGCAAGTCGGAGGAAGAATTCCGCCAGAGCTACAATAAGACTGCTGAACAGCAGGTACGCGAAGGCTTGGTGCTTGCGGAAATCGCCAATGTTGAAAAACTGGAAGCGACAAATCAGGATCTGAATATGGAAGTTTACAGCATGGCGCGCCAGTTTAATGCGGAACCGAAAGATGTCATCAAAATCATCAGAGATGAAAACCGCGCGGGGATGCTCTACAATTCCGTACTCCGCAAGAAAGCGGCTGCTTTCATTTACGGCGCGGCGGTAAAGGAAGAAAGTAAAAAAGAAGAAACAGCCAAGAAGACAGAAGCTCCGGCAAAAGAAAAGAAAGAATCTCCGCTGGCTGCAAAGACAGTCAAAGAACTGAAAGCTTACGCTGAAGAAAAGGGTATTGCCCTTGACTCCCGCGCAAAGAAAGCGGACATCATCGCTACGATCGAAGCGGCTGAAAGAAAGTAATTCGTTCAACTTCATACAATGAATTTTATTTCATAACCTAAAGAGGCGCAGGCATGTTCCGCGTCTCTTTGTTGATGTATGAAAAAGAAACATAGAATTTTATCGTTATAAATTGTAAGATTGTGGTACAATTAGAAAGTACAAATAGTATTTATGAGAAAGGATGTTTATCTATGCCTTATGTGCCGATTGTTGTGGAACAGACCTCTCACGGGGAACGTTCCTATGATATTTATTCCCGTCTTTTAAAAGACCGTATTGTATTTCTTGACGGCCCCATTGATGATCATACCGCCAACGTGATTATTGCCCAATTTCTCTTTCTGGAAGCGGAAGACCCCGACAAAGATATCCATTTTTACATCAACAGCCCCGGCGGCGTTGTGACGGCAGGCATGGCGATTTATGATACGATGCAGTATATCCGCCCTGATGTGTCTACCATCTGTATCGGTTCCTGCGCCTCCATGGCGGCCGTACTTCTGACAGCCGGCGAAAAAGGGAAACGCTACGCCCTGCCTCATGCCAGCGTTATGATCCATCAGCCCCTCGGCGGTGCGCAGGGACAGGCGACAGATATTGCAATCCATGCCAAAGAAATTATCCGTCTCCGCAGCGAGCTCAATGGAATCATCGCGGCCCACAGCGGACAGACGCTGAAAACTGTCATGAAAGACACCGAAAGGGATAATTTTATGACTGCTGACGCCGCTTTGAAATATGGGCTTATTGATAAGATTCTTACCAGAAATGAACTGGCCGAGTTAAACGGGAAATCTGAATTAAGCAAGAAATAAGGAGGCTCTGTGGCTAATAAAAATGAACAACCGCCGGTATGCAATTTCTGCGGACGGTCGGGAGACGAAGTCGAAAGACTGATTGCGGGACCGGGTGTCTTTATCTGCAATGAATGCATTGAAGTCTGCCGGAACATATTGGAAGAAGAAATGAAAACTTCGAAGAAGAAGGGACTTCCCGATTTTGAACTTCCGACACCTGAAAAAATCAAAGAATACATGGATCAATACGTTATCGAGCAGGACGATGCAAAGGTTGCCCTTGCCGTAGCCGTGTACAACCATTATAAACGTATCCGCTATGAAAAAGACGATGACGGTGTGGAACTGCAAAAGTCAAATATCATCATGCTGGGACCCACAGGGAGCGGGAAAACTCTTCTTGCCCAGACGTTGGCGAGGTTTTTGAATGTTCCTTTTGCTATTTCCGATGCGACTACCTTAACAGAAGCGGGTTATGTGGGGGAAGACGTGGAGAATATCCTGCTCCGTCTTATTCAGGCGGCGGATTACGACCTTGAAAGAGCCCAGCGGGGCATTGTCTACATTGATGAAATTGATAAAATCGCAAAAAAATCGGAGAATCCGTCTATTACAAGGGATGTTTCAGGGGAAGGCGTACAGCAGGCCCTGCTGAAAATTCTTGAAGGGACCGTAGCCAGTGTTCCGCCGCAGGGCGGACGCAAGCATCCTAACCAGGAGATGATCCAGCTGGATACGTCAAATATCCTCTTCATCTGCGGCGGAGCCTTTGCCGGCATAGATAAAGTCATTGCCCGCAGAACGACCAGGAGCACGATGGGATTTGGCGCCGATATCAAGAAAGCCGATGAGAAAGACATTGCGGAAGTTCTTCAAAACGTAGAACCTGAAGATCTCCTGAAATTCGGCCTTATTCCGGAATTTATCGGCAGACTTCCTGTCATTGTAGCTCTCCACCCGCTGAAAGAAGAAGCGCTTATCAGAATCCTGTCGGAACCAAAAAACGCTCTTATCCGCCAATACCAGAAACTTCTTGGTATGGATAATGTGGAACTTGTTTTTGAGAAAAAGGCGGTCAGTGCTATTGCGAAGAAAGCCATCGAGAGGAATACGGGTGCCCGCGGACTCCGCGCAATTATTGAAAAGATCATGACAAAAGTGATGTATGAGATTCCCGGAATGAAAGATGTGGTGCGCTGTACTGTTACGGAAGACACCGTCCTCAAAGGCGAGCCGCCTCTGCTGGAAAGAAAAAAGAAATGAAATGAACATAAATGCGTTCTGCCGTAAGACAGGGCGTATTTTTTTGCCCAAATGAGGAAAAAGTTAGTTTTTAGAGGCCCTGTTTGCCGCGGTGCTTTTTTATATAGAGGGGATCATTTCCTGTTTTCCTGCATGTCGTAAGTATGACGGACGCTTCATCACTTCTTTAAAAGAAAAACTTTATCGAAAAAATACGAAATATTTTTTGAGAAGCCTACTTTTTCATTGGCTATGTGGTAAAATATAAAGAAGTGTTGGTTCTTTACAAAGACACTGAATTATAAGATAAGAGGAATTTTTATGAACGAAAATACAGATACAGGAGATGCAGCAGTTTTGACACTGCCTGTCGTGGCTCTTCGCGATATCATTGTTTTTCCCCATATGACAGTGAACCTGGATATCGGGAGAAAAGAATCGATTGAAGCCGTTCGCGCCGCAGGGCGCAGCGACCGATATCTTGCCATGATTATGCAGCGTGACGGAAAAGTGGAAACGCCGCAGGAAGAGGATCTCTACTCTTTCGGTACTGTTGTAAAAGTGAAACAGATGCTCCAGCTGCCCGGCGGACTTATCCGCATACAGGCAGAAGGAATTTCCCGCGTCCGTGTTCATGGTGTTGAACGAAAAGAGAACTGCCTGGTGTCACAGGTGGAGGATGTGCCGGAAATCGAGCCGTCAGATGAACTTCGCGGGGAAGCCTATAGAAGGGCTCTTCTGAAATCCTTCTTTGAATGGATCCACAATGCCCAGCAGAATATTTCTGAGGAGCAGATGGAGCAGTTGAAAGCTTCCGACGCGCCGGGACACACTGCTGACTTTATTTCTACACAGATGCCGATCAGCCCCGCAAGACGGCAGGCTGTTCTGGAAGAAAACGACGTCATGGAAAGACTGATCCTTATCCGTAGGTTTCTTGATGAAGAAATACAGATCGGCCGCCTGGAAGCGGAAATCAATGGGGAAGTGCGGAGTCGTATGGAAAAGGAACAGCGTGACTACTACCTCCGGCAGAAAATAAAAAGTATCCATGACCGTCTCGGTGATGAAATTTCCCAAGATGCAGAAGCGGAAGAATACAGGCAGAAGCTTGAGGAAAGCGGAATTCCTGATGAATATAAAAAGAAACTGGAAAAAGAAATCACCCATCTGGCGACCATGCCGCCTATGATGGCGGAAACCGCCGTGGCAAGAAACTATCTGGAACGGATATTTTCCCTGCCGTGGAAAGAAGAAAGCAAAGACCTTCTTGATTTGAAAAGAGCGGCAAAACTTTTGGATGAAGACCATTACGGCCTTGCAAAAATTAAAGAACGTATCCTTGAGTATCTTGCTGTCCGGATCCTTGCTCCTGAAGCAAAGGCGCCTATCATTTGCTTTGTGGGACCGCCCGGTGTCGGTAAAACCAGCTTTGCCCGTTCCATTGCCCGTGCATTGGACAGAAAATTCGCCCGTATTTCTCTGGGAGGGATCCATGATGAAGCCGAGATCCGCGGACACCGCCGGACCTATATCGGTTCCATGCCGGGGCGTTTCATTGAAGCCATCGTTCATGCAAAAACAAAAAACCCCCTGCTTCTTTTGGATGAAATCGATAAAGTAGGCTCCGATTTTCGCGGTGATCCCGCTTCGGCACTCCTTGAAGCGCTCGATCCGGAGCAAAATAAAGCTTTCCACGATAATTACATTGATATTCCCTTCGATCTGTCAAAAGTATTCTTCGTGGCTACGGCAAACACCGTTTCCACCATTCCGGCGGCGCTCCTTGACCGTATGGAAGTCATTGAGCTCTCAGGATATACAGAAGAAGAAAAAGTACAGATTGCAAAAAAATATCTCATACCGCGGCAGCGTGAAAGAAACGGGCTGAAAACCGAAGACCTTCAATTTACAGATGCCCTCCTGCGGAAAATCATCAGAAGTTATACCCGGGAAGCAGGCGTCCGTGAATTGGAACGAACCATCGGCGCTCTTTGCCGTAAAGTCGGAAAGAAAATCGTTCTTGCCGATGAAACAATCCCCCCGCTCTCTGCCAGGACACTGGAGAAATATCTGGGGCCTGTGAAATTCCTGCCCCTTGCTGAAGAACATGAGTCGCAGGTGGGTCGTGTCAACGGTCTTGCATGGACAGCGGCAGGCGGTGAAGTTCTCGATACCGAAGCAATCACCATCAAAGGGAAGGGGAATCTGATCCTTACGGGACAACTGGGCGATGTCATGAAAGAATCGGCGGAAACTGCATATACTTATATCCGAAGCCGTGCTAAAGAATTAGGGCTTGTGGAAAATTTCTATGAAACGCTGGATACCCACATCCATCTTCCCGAAGGCGCCGTGCCGAAAGACGGGCCTTCCGCGGGTATTACCATGGCCACCGCGATGGCGTCCGCCTACACCGGGCGGAAAGTCAGAGGCGATACCGCTATGACAGGCGAAATTACCCTCACCGGCGAAGTCCTTCCCATCGGCGGCGTGAAAGAGAAAGTTCTTGCCGCCAGCCAATTCGGGATCAGGCAGATTCTGCTTCCTGAAAAGAATAAAAGAGATATGGAAGAAATCCCGCAGTCTGTAAGAAAGAAAATGGAATTTATCTATGTGAAAAATGTAGATGACGTCCTGGCACATGCTTTGATGAAATAGAGGAACCGAAATGGCTGAAATCAAGGATAGGAAGAAGTTCCACATCTTCTCTGCCGCCTATACAGGGTCAACGGTGAAGACAGGGGAATATGGCGGGAAAAAAGAAATTGCTTTTATCGGGCGGTCCAATGTGGGGAAATCTTCTCTTATCAATTCTTTAAGCGGTATGAGAAAGCTTGCCTATGTCAGCCGTGAACCGGGAAAAACGAGAACTATCAACTACTACGCCATACAATCCAGAAGAGATACGGGCAGTGGCGAAGAACGGCAGGATTGGTACCTCGTTGACCTGCCCGGTTACGGTTTTGCGAAAACAAGCCAGGCGAACCGTGATTCATGGAGCGGTTTTATTGACGAATACATCAGGAATTCAGAAAATCTCGTCATGGTAGGGCTTCTTGTGGATTTGAGGCATCCTAGTCTTCCCATCGATCTGAAAGCTTATGAATGGCTGAAAAAAATTGCGCCGGGGCTCCAAATCATCGGGACAAAAGCCGATAAAACAGGGAAAAATGAAATGAATAAAAATCTTCACATATTGGAGAAAATATTCCCCGCGGACACAGCCCCCCTTGCCTACTCGTCACTGTCCGGCGCGGGTCGTGATAAACTCCTGACACTTATTGAAGAGAAAATCTGCAGGTGACCTATGAAAAAAATCATCTTTGCGGCACTCTGTCTCCTTCTTTCAGTCTGACAGCCGCCGCTTACAATACCTATGCACCGAATTCCTGGGATACCGTAAAAAAAGAAGCCTGGGACTATCAGGCTGTTTATGACCTTTGTGAAAAAGGCCGCGCACCGGGCTATGATGTAAACTTTTTCAATCGTGGAAGCCTTACAAGGTATGAACTTGCTTCCGTACTGAAAGACATTCTCGAAGCGGAGAAAAAGGGCAGTACCCTTACAGACGAAGAGAGGAAGAAACTTGCCCGTCTGAAAAAAGAATACATCCGTGAACTGGATGCGCTCGGGTACAGTGATGAAAAAGAAAGAGCCCGTTATTGAAATCAGCGGTGATGCCAGAGTTCGCTGGACAAAAGGCGAAGAAAATGATGCCCGTATCCGTACCGGCGCAAAATGGAATATAGGGAACTCTACCTATATTCAGGGACAGGGAAGTATTAACTCATAAGAGATAAAAAGACAGTGGTGGAATGCCACTGTTTTTTCGTGTCTTTAGCTGTCAGCCACTAGTATAAGCTGTGAGCTTGGAAAGCTATAAGCCGGGGACTGGAGAAGAGCAACCGGAAGATATGAGCCTGTCCGCTAAGCGTCATCTTGAGCCGTGTAAAAAATCTGCTGTCGTGGTGAGGGAATCGGTAAGACTCCATTAGAGTAGTAGATTCTTCACTCCGTGTCACATATCCATTTCCCGCCTTTTCCACAAAGCATTCTTACCCCCGTTCAGAATGACAATTGGAGGAAAAGGCATCATAATGAGGTGAACGTTAAGCGTCATCCTGAACGCAAGCGAAGAATCTGCTGCCGTAATGAGAAAGACGGAAGTCAGGTCCTCTCTTATAATTTGATTCATTATGACATGCGAGTATCCTTCGCCACTGACGTGGTTTCCTTTCTTACAAACAAGAGTCTTGTCTGTCATATTTAAAAGCATTTAACACGAATCGGTGTTTAGAAAAAGAGGTTCTAAGAGGAAGAATAGGGAAATAAAAAAGCCCTGTTGTTTGACAGGGGACTTTCGATGTATCATCGTACATTTTGTGGCGGAATCTTTATACCTATTTGCCAATAGCCGCTTTCCGCTATTTATTCACCGCTTCGTTCAGCTTTTCGAAGTAGAAGTGCATATTGGCTGTGAGGTCGTCGCTTTCTGTGAGAAGGGCGCCGCCTACGAGGAAAATGGTGTCAGGCCCGTAGACTTGCACCATTTTTTTAAAGAGCTGCCATTTCATTCCGCCACTGGGAACAGGGAAGATGGAGCGGAGTCCGCCCATTTCTGTTTCCGTACCGTCGCAGATTTTTCGGCATACTTCTTCGGTGAAAGGGAAGCGTCCGCCGAAGCTGGTGAATATGGCGGCATCAGCACCTGCCAGGCGGCTGAGCTGGCCGTAGCAACAGAAAGGGGAGATGCCGGAGTCCGCAGTGAGGACGAGAGGGCCGGAGAAACTGGGGTGGAGAAAGATGGGGAGATGGAAGTCAGGGGCGGAGGAGAGTTCTCTGATTATAGAGAGTCCCAAAAGTCCCGGGGCTGCCATGATGCCGCCGGCGCCCAATTCCTGTGCTGCCATGGCGCGCTCAAGAAATTCCATGCTGTCTGCGGTACAGTTGGCGATGTAGAGGGAGTGTCCTCCCGTTTTTGCATTGGCGTTATTCACACTGTCTACGCAGGCCTTTACTCTGTCTTTGAAAGGAGCGTAGGATTGGTTGAAAAGGCTGTGGTCGTCTTTGATAAGCGGACAGCCGCCAAGGGCGAGTTTATAGGCGGTTTCTCCGAAGTCTTTTACGCTTCTTCCCAGTGGTTTCAGCGCTGACATAAGAATGGGGCCTTTTTCAATACCGCAAAGGTCACGGATACCCTGACGTCCAAATTTTGGCCCGGGATAGTGGTTGTACATATTGTCAGGAAGTTCAAAAGACATAAGGCGGATGCCCGGCTGAAGGCTTGTATTTCCGAAGAGCATGTTGATGAATTCTGTCATTTCTCCTTCTACGGTGTCGGGACTGTAGGAGATGATGGCATAGTAGGAGCCGGGGTCCGCTTTTTTCAGGTCTTCGATCTGGCCGATGACAGTATCTTCGATCCAAGTGTTTACAAAGAGTTCGTCAGGACATTCTACGGTCTGTTCCACAGCGATGCCGCGGGCAATTTTTTTTGCTTCTCCATAGTCGCCTGCCACGATCCGATAGGTGGCAGTAAAACGGGAGGAGTGTTTCAATGCGTCATTTAATTCGCTAAAGAGTTCACTTTCAAAAAAAGAGTTTGATGCCATTCAATATACCTGCTTTCCTTAGTTCTTTTTGATTTCGCGGGATACTTCCGGGCGGCTTTTCTCAATTTTCTCTGTGCTTCCTGTGTCACCGGAAAGCCAGTAGAGGGGTCTGTTTTTTGATTCTTCATAAATGCGTCCTATATATTCGCCGATGATGCCGAGGCCTACAAGGTTGACGGCGCCAAAGAAAGAAACGAGGATGGTAAGGGTTGTCCAACCGGGAACGACGGCGCCTGTGAGGTAGGCGTAAAGAACATGAAGTATCAGGATGATGCCTGCGATACCTGCAAAGATGCCTGCGTAAAAAGCGGCACGAAGGGGGGTGGTAGAGTTGGTGAGGATACCATCTACGGCAAAGTGGAGCATTTTCCTCATGTTAAATTTGGATACGCCTGCATGTCTTGCCGGCGCCTCAAATTTGACGCTGGCGGTTTTAAATCCAAGCCCGCCCACAATGCCGCGGATGAAGCGGCTGTGTTCACGGAACTTAAGGAAAACGTCCAGTGCTTTTCTGTCCATGAGACGGAAATCGGAACCTCCTGGAAGGACAGGGGTCTTTGAAATGGAATTGATTATGGTGTAGTATCCCGCAGAGGTGATTTTCTTTATGGGTCCTGCGTCTTCGGTGGCGGTACGCACGGTCTGGACGATGTCATATCCTTCTTTCCATTTTCCGATGAGTGTGGGGATAAGGGCGGGAGGATGCTGCATATCGCCGTCCATGGTGATGACAGCGTCGCCGCGGGCGAAGTCCATGCCGCAGGTAATGGCGATTTGGTGCCCAAAGTTGCGTGCAAAAGTAAGTACCCGCACATGGGGATCCTTTTCCGCAAGACCGCAGATGAGTTCGTTGGTACGGTCATGAGACCCGTCGTCTACATAAATTAATTCATAGGTCATGCCGGTTTCTTCCATGACACGGGTGACGGCGTCGTAGAAAAAAGCGACATTGTCTTCCTCGTTGTAAACCGGGGTGACGATAGAAATCATAGGATAACTCCTTTTACATACAATACAGATGGTACTATTATAGCACAGCATGCTTTTTGAAGAGGCGGAAGTCTCCGCCGGCACTTTTTGACTTGGCATGTATGTTCCGGGCGCGGCAGATGAATAAAGGAGTGGCGTCCCCTTGTGGCTATAGAATGGAATGCAGATTTCTGCTGATATATTTTCCTTGAAAAATGTAAATGACAATTTTTGCTTAAGGGAAACAAAAAAGAACATGCCGATCGGGGCATGTCCAGGTATTTCATGAAATATTTTTATTGCGGGAGCAATCAGTTTCTTGCGTGGCCGGAATTAACGATAGCGATTCTATAGTCGCGGCCGCTTTGGGTATTTACGTCGGAAGCGCTTACATTATAGGTTTTTTCTTTGATTTGCGGGGCTTCCTCCGGCTTTGCCGCTGTTTCGTCATAGACGGGATGTCCGTATTTGTCCTGGTTGGCGAGGGCGATGCGGTAGTCGCGATGGTCAGCGTGGGCGATGCCTGCAATGGTGAGTGCCGCTGCGGACAGAAAAGCGATTTTTACCAATGTTTTCATAAATAGCCTCCTTATTTTATAACCGGGAATTTCATCCCATAACTTGTACCTTAATTATATAATAGTTCTCCCGTTTGTGTCACGTGCGAATAAATGTGTATATTAAAACCCCCCTTCCGGGGAAGAAGGGGGGAGGGTATGGGAGTACCCTTTTTAGAGAGAGGTGAATCATAAAATAAAATCAATAATGGAGTAAAGTATGAAAAATAATGGAGTAAAGAATGAACATAAAATCAATACGTGTAGAAGAACGGATCAGCTATGGCTTTTCCCATCACTGCACTTCATGATCTTTGTGATGCCAGCCATGTTTGGGAGTATATTTCTCATGTCTGGATACATCGCTGTCATGTTTCTTGAGCAGATAGGGACAGCTATCATCTGTACGGCTCTCATGTTTCGACACCTTTTTGCCATGTCCGGCCGGCGGGAAGCGGTTATTATCGGGGTCTTTCATCGGCTTCCATTCGTCCTTTCCATGCCTTTCCCGAGATTCGGGGCTGTCATTGCAGAGCCGCCATTCTTCTTCTGCATCACCTCCTTTCATGGGTTGACGATCAGACTTCTTTATACAGGGAGACTCTTGCTTTTGGGAAAAGATCTTCCTTTCCGGGACAGCAGATGCCCCTGATTGGAACAGAGAGAGTCGGTAATCCCGCATTTGCAGTGGTTCTTCCGCCGCAGCTATGTTGCCGGAGAGGGAAAAGGCTCCGGTGGAAATTGTAAGCCCGATCACGAAAAGAATTGCATGGTTTTTGATAGTCCTCATTTAAGGCTTTTCCTCATTTCTGTACGGCCGGAGAGATGTTGCCTTCCACCGGTGGTACTTTTGACTGAGTATCCGGCATGTCCTTTTTGTTATTTTCCGGAGTTTTCTTCATAGAGTCTTTTTTTGGCATCTGTTTTTCTTTTGATTTTTCTTTCGACGTATTATCCGGGGCTGGATTTTTCTTTTCATCCGCTTTATCTTGCTTATCAGGCATTTCTTCTTTGATAATCCGGATATCCTGTCCGCCGCCTTTTACCGGCGGGTTCATTTGTTTGTCTGTATCCTGCCGGATGCCATTTTTCTGCTGGGGCAGATTAAGAAAAGCGGCCTGTGAAGGATGCATCATCAGGAATGTGGCGCCGATGGAAAGGCAGGAAGCCACGATAAGAGCTATTTTTGTATGTTTTTTCATATTAGACTTCTCCTTTGGAATAATACTTATGGATAACTATATATAAAATCAGCCCGGGCCAGACATTTCCGGAAATGCCCGGTATCCGGGCAGATGAGCCGATTTTATCCTCCTCCGGGAAGGTATTTTCTGCTGCTTTGTTTTTAAGGGCGCCTGTCTGGAGGCGATGTTCTATTATGATGTTCTGATTTTTCAGGAGGCAGGGAACGATTTCCTGCAGGGGGAGGCGTCTTTCCTTGATGTTCAAAGTGCTCGGAGATTTGCCCGCGGTTATCCCATGTCCACTGACGGTAAGCCGCAATATCATTGATGATAAAAGATGCAATTGCCATCATGAGTGAAAGGACTGACAGGACTATGGATACGACAATTTTATTCATTGTATTTACCATCCTTTGTTGAATCAGCTGCCTGTGACATGGAATCATCCGGAGCGGCTCCCTTTTCATTCAGTTTCCTGTTTTTATGGAATTTTCTGCCCAATGCCCCCATGAAGAAAATGGAAAGGCTGGCAAAACATCCGCTTGCTCCCAGACTGACCAATGTCAGCGGGTGTAGTCCCGGTAAGGGGTCCGCATCCATAATGGGAGTAAAATGCATAGATAATAAATAAATAGTAAGCAGCGTGGCTGCGAAAAGGAATATGGACAGAACCGTGCAAAGGGTAAAAAATGCTTTGGCAAGGACAGACGCTGTAGCACTGGCGGCGTCCGGAATGTGAGGACTGACTTCATTCCATGTCTGCTGCACCTTTTTCTGTGCCTTGTCGGCCAGATATTCTGCATTGTCGGAAATTTTTTCCATTTTTGTTTTTTCGCTGACAATGCCTTCAGATTGGTAAGATGCATAAATATCTTCGGGGTGCCCCAGCTCTTCTGCGATTTGTGCATCAGACAGCCCCCGTTCTCTGGCTTCTGTGAAATGGGCTTTGTAATCGGATAGAATTTCTTCCACATCCTCTGGTTTTACCTTACGGAAGTAGTACCGCAGAAGATCTAAAAACTCTCTCTCATTCATTAGGTTCTCCTCCTTCGGTGAGAAGCATATTGACTGCTTTTGTAAAATCAGACCACTCTCTTACCGATTCAATATATTCAGTACGGCCGGCCTCAGTAATTTTATAATACTTTCTGGGTGGTCCGTTATGGGATTCGGCCAGGTAGGTATCGACAAGGCCATCTTTCTTAAAACGGTTCAGCAAAGGGTAAATAGTTCCTTCCGACATTTCTATATATCTGGAGATTTCGCTGACAAGTTCATATCCATAGAAATCCCTCCTACGCAGCATGGATAAAACGATGATTTCCATGACGCCCTTTTTTAGCTGAATATTCATTGTCCTTCCTTTCAGATGGAAATATATTGGTAACACATTTCCGGAAGAATTAACTTCAGGTTATGAATACTATAACACATGATACTCTGTAATGCAAGGTACTGGATGATGTTGGATATGAAAAAATGAGATAGGACCTAAGAAAATTTAAAAATATAAGAGGCTTACTCTGTATTTAAAAGGAGGTTTTTTTATGCGGCGGATCTGATCCGCTCACAGGCATTGGAGAGTGGGAAGAAAGGGAAATAAAATCGGAAAATAAAAAACTTGACGTTTCTCTCCGGTGTGTGTATGATAATGTTCAATAACCAAGAGCAGGGAACGAGAGGAATACAGACGGAGTAGTTTCAGAGAGCCGGCGGCAGGTGAAAGGCGGCATGAAAGGTTTGTGGACGATCACTCGTGAGCTTCCGCGGCTGAACAGAGTAGGTGGCGGCGTCATCCACGTTACGGACAGGAGCCATAAGTATAATGC
>UMJL01008956.1_pt1 | contig 40304 bp, 43 predicted proteins | sample 1966071 | NCBI WGS metagenome assembly UMJL01 (sample SAMEA4836148, study PRJEB28245) | human gut metagenome | biome: gut microbiome; material: fecal sample | place: Denmark | collected 2008
TTGCTTAGCTGAAAAATTATTTATAGAATTAAAAAAATCTCATTCAAATGTAAATATTTCTCATAGGGACGAAAGACTATGGTAGAAGATATTAAAATAACAACAATTGGTGGTGGGACAGGAAGTTCGACTATACTAAAAGGGTTAAAAAAATATTTTAAAGATATTACTGCGATTGTAACTGTTGCTGATGATGGAGGAAGCTCTGGAATGTTAAGAGAAGATTTAGGTGTTATTCCTCCTGGAGATATTAGAGCTTGTTTAATTTCTCTTGCAAATACAGAAAAATCTATGGAAAGATTGATGAATTATAGATTTAAAGAGGGAAATTTAAAAGGACAAAATTTTGGAAATTTATTTTTAGTTGCAATGGCTGATATATACAAAGATTTTGTCTTGGGAATAGAAGAAACTTCAAATATTTTAGCAATAACGGGGAAAGTTTTACCGGTTACTTTGGATAATATTAAATTATTTGCAGAGCTTGAAAATGGAGAAGTCATTGAGGGTGAAAGTAATATTACTGCTTTGAGTTTAGAAGATGAAAACAGCAGTAGAATTGATAGAGTTTTTATTTCTCCAAAATTTGCAAAACCACTTAATGAAGTTGTATATGAAATTTATAATTCAGATGTAATTTTAATAGGTCCAGGAAGTTTATACACCTCTGTAATTCCTAATTTATTAATTTCTGAAATAGGTGATGCGTTAGTTAATACAAAGGCAAAAATATGCTTTGTTTTAAATGTTGTTAATCAATCAACAGAAACATTCAATTACAAAGTCATTGACCATTTAAATGCAATTTATAAGCATTGTGAGGGAATTAAGATTGACACCATAATTGTAAATAACGAAAAAATTTCTGATGAAATAAATATAAAATACAAAAGAAAAAGCGTAAGTCAGTTGTTACTAACTGATGAAGAAAGAGAATATTTAAAAAAATTAGGAATAAGAGTCTTAGAAGAAAAGTTAGTAAGTAAAACTTCTGGTTACTCAAGACATAACGAAGATAAACTTGCCAGATTAATATTAGAAAATTTTTAAAAAAAGAATTGCATTAGCTTTAATGCAATTTTTTTGTTGCTCAAAATAATCTTTAATACTGGAAAGAAAATCACATTTGTGGTAAAATAATATATTGAGAAATTATGATTTATTTATATTAGGAGAGATTATGAGAGATTTATATGAAATTTTAGGAGTGGATAAAAATTGTAATAAAGCAGAATTAAAATCTGCTTATAGAAAGCTTGCAAAGAAATATCATCCTGATGTTAATCCTGATGATAAAGAGGCAGAGGAAAATTTTAAAGAAGTAAATTTTGCTTATGAAATTTTAAGCGATGATGATAGAAGGCAAAAGTACGATACATACGGAGAGGCGAGTTTTAATTCAAATGCATCAGGTGGCTCAGGCTTTGGTGGATTTTCAGATATGGGAGATATTTTTGAAAGTTTCTTTGGTGGATTTGGAGACTTTAGTGGATTTGGTTCAAGTTCAAGGAATTCAAATCGTCCAAGAAAAGGTCAAGATACTGAAGTTTATTTAGATTTAGATTTTTTTGAGGCAGTTAATGGTGTAGAAAAAGAAATTTTTGTAAATGTAAAAACTGTATGTAATACTTGTTCAGGAACAGGTGCAAAGCCCGGAACAAAAAAGATAACTTGTAAAAAATGTAATGGACGTGGTAGTGTTAGAATTCAAAGACAAAGTTTTTTTGGAACAGTTGTATCTGAGGAATTATGTAGCGAATGTAACGGTACCGGAGAAATTGTAGAAGAAAAATGCGAAAAATGTAAGGGTAAAAAATATGTTTTAGTTAGAAAAAAATTCACTATTAAAGTTCCTAAGGGTGTAAATACAAATAATATTATGACTTTAAAGGCTCAAGGAAATTGTGGAGAAAATGGTGGACCTAATGGAGATGTTTATGTAATTTTTAAAGTAAAATCTCATGAACTTTTTGTAAGAAACGGAAATGACGTTTCTTATGAGTTGCCAATTTCTTTTACAGAGGCAACTTTGGGTGCAGAAGTGGAAATTCCGACTCTTGAAGGAAAAGAAACTTATACAATTCCTGAAGGAACGGATACAGGAACTGTATTTACTTTAAAGGATAAAGGCATTTCTGATGTTAATGGATATGGGAAGGGTAATTTAAGTTTTAAGGTTAAAATTATTACTCCAAAGAATTTAACGGATAAACAAAAAGAGCTTTTGAAAGAATTTTCTAATGAAAGAGAAGAACATTTAACAGAGCATAAGAAGAACTTTTTTGAAAAAGTAAAGGAGCTATTTGAATAATGGATTGGACCGAAATTGAAGTTGTAGTAAAGAATAAATATGAAAATAATATTGTAGGAATACTTTATTTATTTGATATTGATGGTATAAATATAAAAGATTCAAGAGATTATGAAGAGTTTGCGAAAGAAAAGCCTTATTGGGTAGTTTTAGATGAGGAAGATTTTGTTAAGAGTGAATTTATTACTGCTAAAACTTATCTAAAAAATGATGATGAGCTTGAAGAAAATTTAAAACTTTTAAATGAAAGAATTTCAGAATTTGAAAAGGAATATAATGAAAAAGTCATTTTAAAGATAGATTCTAAGATAAAGACTGAGGACTGGGCTAATGAATGGAAGAAATATTACAAACCAACAAAGGTCGGTAAAAATTTCATCATAAAACCAACTTGGGAAGAATATGACTTATCCGAAAATGAAGTTATGATTGAATTAGACCCTGGAATGGCTTTTGGAACAGGAACTCACGAAACAACAGCTTTATGTTTAGAGGCTCTTGAAAAATTAGAGTTAAAAGATAAATTAGTTTTCGATATAGGCTCAGGTAGTGGAATTTTATCTGTTGGAGCTTTAAAACTTGGGGCCAAAAAGGTTGAGGCAGTAGATATTGATATTCTAGGTGTGGAGGCTACTTTAGACAATGCAAAACTTAATAAAGTTGAAGATAGAATTATAGTTCATCATGGAGATTTATGTGAAAAATTAAATTCAAAAGCTGATGTTATTGTTGCAAATATATTAGCACATATCTTGGTAAAATTACTTGGAGATATAAGTAAATTTATAAAAGATGATGGAATTTTTGTCGGCTCAGGAATTATTGATTCAAAGTACAAAGACGTTGAAGATGCTTTGATTGAAAATAATTTTGAAATTCTGGAAGTAAACAAAAATAAAGACTGGGTTTGTGTTATTGCAAGGAGAAAAAATGCATAGATTTTTTACAGATGAGTCTATTATAGACGGAGAAGTTAAAATTTATGGTGATGATTATAATCACATAAAAAAAGTTCTTAGAATTGCAGAGGACGAGAAAATCGAAGTTGTAGTTTCGGGAGCACTTTATATTGGAAATATACAGATTTGTGATAAATACATTTCTGTATATAATTTAGAAAAATCTTTAGAAAATACTGAATCAAATGTAAAAATTCATTTGCTACAATGTTTAGCAAAGGGTGAAAAGATGGATTTGATAGTGCAAAAGGCTGTTGAGCTTGGAGTTTTTGATATAACTTTGGTAAATTCTAAAAGATGTGTTGTAAAATTTGATGAAAAAAAAGAGCATAAAAAAATTGAAAGATTGCAAAAAATTTCTTATGAGGCATCAAAGCAGTCAAAGAGATTGATTGTTCCTAAAGTTAATGAATTGATACAGTTTAATGAAATTATGGATTTTGTTGGAGATAATATTTTGCTTGTCGCTTATGAGGAGGATAAAAATATTTCTCTAAAAAATATAATTGCCAAGATAAAGGAAGAAAATACCCATAAAGATATTTATATATTGATAGGTTCAGAGGGTGGATTTGAGAGAGAAGAGGTTGAATCTCTGACTCAAAAAGGTGCTTATAGCATTGGACTTGGTGCTAGAATTTTAAGGACAGAAACTGCAGGCATAAATTTACTTTCAATTTTACAATATGAATTTATGTAGGAGGTTTATGAATAAAGTTAGTTTTTTAACTCTAGGTTGCAAGGTCAATCAGTATGAAACTGAGGCCATGCAGGAGTTATTTAAAAAGCGAGGATATGAGATTTGTAACGAAAATGATATATGCGATGTATATGTTATAAATACTTGTACCGTTACTAATTTGAGCGATAGGAAATCAAGACAATTTATTTCCAGAGCGAAAAAATTAAATAAAGATGCTATTTTAGCCGTTGTAGGTTGCTATTCACAGGTTGCACCGGACGAGATTTCTGCGATTGATGATGTTGATGTAATCATCGGTACGAAAAATAGAGCTAGGATAGTTGAATTATGTGAAGAATCTAAAAAATCAAATATAAAATTTAATATTGTTTCAGAGCTTACAAAAGATTGTGGTTTCGATGTGTTGTCAATCGACAATCAGGAGAGCAAAACAAGGGCATATATAAAAATTCAAGAGGGCTGTAATATGTTTTGTACATACTGTATAATTCCTTATGCAAGAGGTCCAATTAAATCAAGACCGATTGATGATATATATGATGAGGCTGTAAAACTTGGAAACAACGGATATAAGGAGATAATTATAACTGGAATTCACGTTGGCTCTTATGGACTTGACCTTGGAAATGATGTTAGACTTATTGATGTTATAGAAAAATTATCTACGATAGAAAATATTGATAGAATTAGACTTAGTTCAATTGAGGCAGGAATTATATCGAGAGATTTCTTAGAAAGACTTAAAAATTGCAAGAAAGTTTGTGAGCATTTCCACTTGTCGTTACAAAGTGGTTGCGATAAGATTTTAAAACTTATGAATAGAAGATACACAACGGATATGTATAGAAAAAAAGTTTTAATGATCAAAGAAATTTTTCCAAATGTTGCTCTTACAACAGATATAATCGTTGGTTTTCCGGGAGAAAATGACGAAGACTTTAAGGAAACTTTAGAATTTGTAAAAGAAATTGGATTTTCTAAAATTCATGTCTTTAAATATTCTCCAAGAAAAGGAACTCCGGCTTATAATTTTAAAGAACAAGTTGACGGTAATATAAAGAAACTTAGAAGTAATGAATTAATTTTGTTGGCAAAAGATATGACAACGGAATTTTTGAAAAAAGAAATTTCAGATAGACATGAAGTGCTATTTGAAGAAAATGTTAATGGAAATAGACTTGTGGGTTATACGAGAAATTATATCAGATTCTCTGCTCCATACAATGAAAATATGAAAAATAAAGTAGTTTATTGTAATGGTCTTTCAGTTGAGGGAGAAGAAATTTTTGGATTTGCAAGTAAAATAAAGATTTGATAGGAGGATTATTTTGGAAAAGAAAAATTTTTATTTAACAACACCGATTTATTATCCAAATAGTAATTTACATTTGGGACATACTTACACAACAATAGTTGCAGATGTTTTGAAAAAATATAAAGAAACTCAAGGTTTTAATGTATTTTTTACAACGGGTACTGATGAACATGGTCAAAAGTTACAAGATTCTGCAATTAAAGCCGGTAAAAAACCGTTAGAATATATTGACCCTATAGTTGAAAGTGCAAAAGAACTTTGGAAAACTTTAGATATAGATTTTGATGCCTTTGTTAGAAGTACAGATAAAACTCACGAAAAAAATGTTATGGAAATTTTTACAAAACTTTATGAAAAAGGTGAAATCTATAAGGGAAGTTACAAGGGAATGTATTGTGTTCCTTGTGAGGCTTTTTGGACTGAAAGTCAACTTGTAGAGGGAAATAAATGTCCTGATTGTGGCAGAGAAGTTGTTCCTAGTGAAGAAGAAACATATTTCTTTAGACTTTCTAAATATCAAGATAGACTTCTAAAATTATATGAAGAAAATCCGGATTTCATTCAACCTGAATCAAGAAAAAATGAAATGATTAGTTTCATTAAAGAGGGTTTAACAGACCTTTCTGTTACACGTTCAAGTTTTGATTGGGGTGTTAAAGTTCCTTTTGATGAAAAGCATGTTGTATATGTTTGGATAGATGCTTTAAGTTGTTATTTAACAGGTATAGGATATGGAACAGATGAAGAAAAATTCAATAAATTTTGGCCTTGTGATGTTCATTTAGTTGGTAAAGAAATTATGCGTTTCCATGCAATTATTTGGCCTGCAATCTTAATGGCTTTAGATTTACCACTTCCAAAGAAAATTTTTGGACATGGTTGGATTTTATTCGATGAAGATAAAATGAGTAAAAGTAAAGGAAATATTGTTTACGCAGAACCAATCATCGAAAGATATGGAATGGACGCTTTAAGATATTTTATGCTTAGAGAATTTACTTTTGGACAAGACGGAAACTTCACTTATTCAAAAATGTTAAATAGAATTAACTCAGACCTTGTAAATGATTTGGGAAATTTAGTTTCAAGAAGTGTTGCAATGTGTGAAAAATATTTTGAAGGTTTAGTTCCTGCTCAAACAGAATTAACAGAACTTGACAAAGATTTAATTGAAATGGCAACAAGTACAAGAGATAGAGTTTCTGACTTAATTGATAAACTTAACTTCTCAATGGCACTTGAAGAAATTTGGAAATTTGTTAGAAGAACAAATAAATATATAGATGAAACAACTCCTTGGGCTTTGATTAAAGAGCAAAAAGTTGATAGATTAAAGACTGTAATTTACAATTTACTTGAAAGCATTAGAATTATTTCAGGTTTAATAAAGCCGTTTATGAGTGAAACTTCATCAAAAATAAATGAACAAATAGGTTATTCTGAATTTTCTTATGAAGATTTAACTAAATTTGGTCTTATCAAAGAAGGCACAAAAGTTTGTAAAGGCAAAAACTTATTTGACAGACTTGATGTTGAAAAAGAATTAGAGATAATTGTTCAAAAAAATGCTGAGCTTATAGAATTTAGAAAGAAGAAAAATTTAGGAGAAAAAGAAAAAGAAGAAGTTGTAGAAGAAAGAGAAACTATAACAATAGATGACTTTGCAAAAGTTGAATTAAAAGTTGGAAAGATTTTAGAATGTGAGCCACACCCAAAAGCTGACAGACTTTTAGTTTTCAAAATTGATTTAGGAAATGAAGTTAGAACTATCGTTTCAGGAATAAGAAAATTCTATTCAGAAACGGACTTGATAGGTAAAAAAGTTATCGTTGTTACAAACTTAAAACCGGTTAATCTAAGAGGTGTTGAAAGTAATGGAATGATTCTTGCTGCCTCTGACGATAAAGATTTGAGTGTGTTGACTGTTTTAAGTGATATGAAAGAAGGAACAAAGGTATCATAATGAAGATAGTAGATAGTCATTGCCACATTGATGATGAAAAATTCGACCAAGATAGAGATGCGATAATTTCAAATTTTGAAAATGACGAGATTGACTTTATCGTTGACCCTGCTTGTGATATTGCATCAAGTGAAAAGATTATAGAAATTGTAAAAAAATACGATAGAGTTTATGGAGCTGTCGGTATTCATCCACATGAAGTTGAAGGAATAACTGATGAAGATTTGGAAAAAATTTATGAAATGTCTTTTAGCGAAAAGATAGTTGCCATTGGAGAGATTGGACTTGACTATTATTACGACAATTCTCCAAGAGAAAAACAAAAAGAAATTTTTAGAAAACAACTTGAAATAGCTAAAAAAAGAAATCTTCCGGTTATAATTCATACAAGGGATGCAATGGGAGATACTTACGATATTTTATCTGAATTTAAAGGAGAAGTTGTCGGAGTAATGCATTGTTATACCGGTTCAAGTGAAATGGCAAAAAGATTTATGGAGCTTGGATATTATATTTCAATTTCCGGAGCAGTAACTTTTAAAAATGCAGTTAATGTTAGAGAAATGGTAAAGACTATTCCACTTGATAATTTGCTTGTGGAAACGGATAGTCCGTACTTAACTCCTGAGCCGAATCGTGGAAAGAGAAATGAGCCAAAGTATGTAAGATTTACTGCTGAAAAAGTTGCAGAACTTAAAGAAATGGAAATAAATGATTTAATTTATAATACAAATAGTAATGTTAGAAATCTTTTTTCAATAGAGGATTAATATGAAAAAAATTAAGGAAATAATAGTAGTTGAGGGGAAAGATGATATTTCAAAAGTAAAATCAGCCTTTGATTGTGATGTTATCGCAACTAACGGGACACATTTTTCTAAAAATTTGTTAAAAAGATTAAAAGAGGCAAATGAAAAATGTGGGATAATTGTATTTACCGACCCCGACTATGCAGGAGAAAAGATTAGAAAAAATATAAATAGAGTTGTTCCAAATTGTAAAAATGCTTTTTTAAGTAGAAATCTTGCATTAAAAGGCGATAATGTAGGCGTTGAGAATGCAAAGGTTGAAGATGTAATTGAGGCGATTGAAAATGCAAAAGTAACAGTTTTGGAAAGAAAAGATGAAATTGATTTGAGTGATTTAATTTCACTTGGAATAAGTGGAACAGGAAATAGCAAAATGTATCGAGAAAAACTTTGTGAATATTTTAAAATTGGCTACTGTAATTCAAAACAATTTGTAAACAGATTAAACAGTTTTGGAATAACTAAAGAAGAATTGCTTTTAGCTACCGAAAAAATTTTAGGAGAGGAAGTTTAAAATGGATTTATATAAATTATCTGTAATAAAAGAAATTTGTGATAAGTTTGGATTTTCTTTTTCTAAAAATTTTGGACAAAATTTCTTAACAGATAGAAATATCTTAGAAAAAATAGTTGAAGTTTCAGAAGTTGACAAAGATTATGGAGTAATAGAAATTGGACCGGGTTTTGGCGTTCTTACAAAATTTTTGCTGGAAAAGGCAGGAAAAGTTGTTTCCATAGAAATTGATACAAGATTAAAAGAAGTTTTGGATTACACATTGAGTGAATATGACAATTTTGAATTTGTTCAGTCAGATGCTTTAAAGATTGATTTAAAAAAACTTATTGAAGAAAAATTTACTCAAAAGAAAATAGTTGTAGTTGCAAACTTACCATACTATGTAACAACACCGATTATAACAAAAATTTTGGAAAGTGATTTAGACTTGGAGTCTGTAACAATAATGGTACAAAAAGAAGTTGCTCAAAGACTTGTAGCTGATGAGAACAGCAAAGACAATTCAAGCATAAGTCTTTTTGTAAAATATTATGCAGATGCAAGTATAGCTTTTAATGTTTCAAGAAATGTTTTTGTTCCGGCGCCTAATGTTGATAGTGCAGTTGTCAATATGAAATTGAAAAAAGAAAGGTTTGAGTATGAAAAAACTATGTTCAAACTAATAAAAAACGGTTTTGAAAATAGAAGAAAGACAATTTTAAATTCATTTTGTAAATTCGGAATTGAAAAGGAAAAAATTATTAAAGTTTTAGAAAAATTAAATATAGACCCACGAACAAGAGCTGAAAAATTATCACTTATAGAATTTCAAAAAATTGCAAAAGAATATGAAAAAATTTAATTGTTTAGTGATAAATTTCTAGGGTATAAAAAAATTAATAAAAAATCAAAAAACTTTGATTGATAAATTAGGAGGAAATTAAAATGGCAAAAGTAGTAGTATATTCAAGTGAATCTTGTACTTATTGTAAACAAGCAAAAGAATTTTTAAAAGCAAACAATGTAGAATACATTGAAAAAAATGTTTCAACAGATTTAGAAGCTAGAAAAGAATTAATGGCAAAAGGACATATGGGCGTTCCTGTAATCTGTGTTGACGATGTAGAAATGGTTGGTTTCGATAAAGCTGAATTAACAAAAGCATTAGGATTATAATATAAATAAAAAATTTTGGTTCAGTAGTATTACTGAACCTTTTTTTGTATAATATTAAAAATTATTTTTAAGAGATTAATTTGTTTGAAATAAACTACTATTAAATTTTTGTAATTTTACAATATACATAATTTTATAGTAGTTTTTTTATAAGTTAATTATAAAAATTTTGATTAATAGCTTAATTTATGTTATAATTATTGTGATTTAGGAGGATAAAATGAAAAAAGTAAAATTAAATCTTCAAAATTTCATAATTTTGTTTTTTACTGTTTTAGTTTGTAGTGTTTTTTTAGGTTTTTATTTAAAAAATATTAATTTAAAGGATAGTATCGACTATAAAATTATGTTTTTTATTCAAAGTAATAATATTTTTACTAAAAGTAGTATTCTTCTAAATTTTATTAAATTTATAACAACTCTTGGAAATAGTAGAACTTATTTGTTTTTGTTTATTCCTTTTGGAATTTATTTTTATTGTAATAATTTAAAGAAAGAGTTTGTCTTTTTGGCTATTGTTTTAATTTTTACTTTTGCTCTTAATGAGTTAATTAAGTTGATTGTATCAAGACAAAGACCGATTGAATTTTTTGTAATAAATATGAATGGTTTTAGTTATCCAAGTGGTCATTCAATGAATTTCTCTTCCTTTTATTTAACTTTTAGGTTTTTACTAAGAGAAAAATTAAATAGCAAGATAATTGATGTGATTGTTTATATTTTGATTTTTTTAGTTGCTATTAGTAGAGTGATTTTAGGAGTTCATTGGCCGACTGATGTTGTTATTGGCTTTATATTGGGTTATTTTTGTTATGATTTGGCTAAAAGATTGTATTTTAGTTTTTGGAGGAGTTAATGATATATTTGATTATATTTTCTGTTGTAGTCTTTATTTTGACTTCGATAGTTGGAAATAAATTAAAAAAACAGAATTTTTTAATAGATTTAAAATTGAAGAATTTTTTTCAAAATAATAATTTAAGATTTTTGAAATCTTCTATGAAACATATTACTTCAATGGGGGATGTAGTAACTTCATTGATTATTATATTTCCAATTTTCTTTTATTCTGTTTCAGAGAAGAATTATGTATTGGCAAGTGCAATATTAAATTCTTCAATTTTTAATATGATATTTTTAAATTCATTTAAATTTTTATTTAGAAGGGAACGTCCTGTTTCACATTGTGATATAAAATATTGGGGATATAGCTTTCCGAGTGGACATTCTTGCATAGGACTTAGTTTTTATCCTACTGTGATGTATGTTTTATTTAGTGGACATAGTTCATTTCCAATTTGGATGACTGTTGGACTTTTGTTTGGACTTAGTATTGCAATAAGTAGAATCATTGTTGGAGTACATTGGTTTTCAGATGTTGTTTTTGGTTCTTTGATGGGACTTGTATTTTTTAGTTGGACAATATATTTATATAATATTGGATTTTATTATAAATTTTTATTTTAATATTTAGGAGGATTTTTAACTATGGTTAAAGCAGTAGTAGGAGCAAATTGGGGCGATGAAGGAAAGGGAAAAATAACGGATATGTTAGCAGAAAATGCTGATATTATCGTTAGATTTCAAGGTGGTTCTAATGCAGGGCATACTATAATAAATGAGTATGGAAGATTTGCTTTACATTTACTACCTTCAGGTGTTTTCTATAAACATACAACATCTGTAATTGGAAATGGAGTAGCACTTAATATTCCTTATCTACTTAAAGAAATTGAATATTTAAAGGAAAAAAATGTTCCTGATATTAATATTTTAGTTTCAGATAGAGCACAACTTGTTATGCCTTATCATATTGATTTTGACGCTTATGAAGAAGAAAGACTTGGAAAAAATTCTTTTGGTTCTACAAAATCAGGAATAGCTCCTTGTTATTCAGATAAGTATGCTAAGATTGGTTTCCAAGTTAGTGAATTATTTGATGATAATTTATTTGAAAAAGTTGAAAGAGTTGTTGAATATAAGAATATAATTTTAGAAAATTTATATAAAAAAGAAAAAATTGATGTAAAAGAATTATATGAGCTTATGCTTGTTTGGAGAGATGCAATCAAACCTTATGTTTGTGATGTGTCAAAATTTTTAAATGATGCAATTAAAGATGGTAAAAAGATTTTACTTGAAGGTCAATTAGGTTCTTTAAAAGATACAGACCATGGAATTTATCCAATGGTAACTTCTTCATCAACTTTAGCAGGTTTTGGAGCTATTGGTGCAGGTATTCCACCTTATACAATTACTGATATTGTTACAGTTGTTAAGGCATATTCCAGCGCTGTAGGTTCAGGAGCTTTTGTTAGTGAAATTTTTGGAGAAGAGGCTGAAGAATTAAGAAAACGTGGTGGAGATAAGGGTGAATATGGTGCTACAACAGGCAGACCAAGACGTGTTGGTTATTTTGATGCTGTTGCCTCAAGATATGGTTGTAGAGTTCAAGGAAGTACAGAGGCTGTATTAACTGTTATTGATGCTTTAGGATATTTAGAAGAAATTCCAGTTTGTATTGGATATGAAATTGATGGTAAAGTTACTAGAGATTTTCCAACTACAACTTTGATAGAAAAAGCTAAACCTGTTTGGAAAGTATTAAAAGGTTGGAATAGAGATATTAGAGGAATTAGAAATTATGAAGAATTGCCAGTCGAATGTAGAGAATACATTGAGTTTATAGAAAAAGAATTGGAAGTTCCTGTTAAGATGATTTCTAATGGTCCAAAGAGAGAAGATATAATTTATAAAAATAGATAATTAAATATTGTTTTATTTTTGTAAATTGCATAATTGGGTATTATATGAAAAAACGTAATAATGTTTTGTCTAATGCTAGAGGACATTGGGTTTTAATTATTTTTATTTTATTTGGTATTTTGTTTTTAGTTAAAAATGTGTTTTTTAATAAAAATTATAGTGATGAAATAATTGTTTTAGAAAAGCCTAAAACTTATGACTTAAAACTTTCTTCTAAAGCATTAGTTATAAAAGATGAATACTTATATTATTTAGGAAAAAGTGATATTGAAGTAGATAGTTCAAAAGTAAATGTTGATAAAGAAATTGGAGAGGTTGATGTTTCCCAAATTGATTCGAACTTTAAAGATTATTTGGCTGAAAAGGTTGAAACTTTAAAGAAACAATCTGAAAGTAAGGAAACAAATACTGAAAAAATTGATTTGGAAAATATTTTGAAATTTATTAGAGATAAGAATTTTTCAAAAACTTTTGATATACTTTCAAGTGAGCAAAATAAAATTGCTTTTGGAAAAAAATACAGTTCAGATAAACTTTTTAGATATTCTTTGTTAAATGATACAATTAATTCTGGAAAAATTGTTTCGAAAAATTCAGGAATTGTCCTTAAAAAAATTGACGGTCTTGAAAATGTATATGATTTTTCTGTTATTGATTCTATTGACGAAAAAGATTTTAATTTTGATAGTAGTGATAATATATCAAATATCGAAGGCATAAAAATAGTAGATAATTTAAAATACTATTTATGTATTAGATTAAAAACTGGAGCATTGGATAATATAGCTGTAAATAATAGCATAAAGGTAAATATTGGAGATTCTATTGCTACTGGAATTATAAAAAATATAAAGAGTGGTTCAGAATATGATTTAATAGTTGCTGAATTTTCATCAGCTTTTAACGAAGTTGCAGATAAGAGATTTATAGATTTAAATGTAGTAAAATCTGTTACCGGTGCTTTTGAGTTACCGTCTAGTGCTTTGACTTCTAAAGATGGAGAAAATTATGTTTTAACTGTTGATTCTTTTAATAATATTAAGAGGTCAAAGGTTGTGATTAAATTTATCGACAAGATAAATTCTAAGGTTTATATTGATTCTGTTAATAGCTCAATTGGAATTTTTTCTAATATTTTAAAAGATGCTAGTAAGATTAAAGAAGGTGCAATTTTAAAGTAATGAAATCAAATATAAATAATATACGAGAAAAAATATCTCTAGCTTGTAAAAATGTAAATAGAGATGAAAAAGAAATATTTTTATTACCTGTTTCAAAGACTGTTGATGTTGATAAGATTCAGGAGGCGATATATTTAGGCTTTAACACTTTTGGAGAAAATAAAGTTCAAGAAATTTTAAAAAAGTATGAATATTTTGAGGAAAAAGTTAAATTTCATATGATTGGTCATCTTCAAACGAATAAGGTTAAGTCTATAATTGATAAGGTTGAATTGATACATTCTTTGGATAGAATTTCACTTTTAGATAAATTGGACTTGGAGGCAAAAAACAAGGGAATTATTGTAAAGTGTTTAGTTGAAGTAAATATCGGAAAAGAAGAAAGTAAATCTGGTATTTTTGAGGAGAATGTATTTGATTTTATAAAAGAAATTTCAAAAAGAGATAATGTTTTTGTAAATGGACTTATGACTGTGGCTCCATATTGTGAAAATATTGAGGATACAAGAGTTTATTTTAGAAAGATGAAAAGTCTTTTTGATGAAATTTCAAAATTAAATTTAAAAAATGTGGATATGAAAATATTATCTATGGGAATGAGTAATGATTTTACAATTGCCATAGAGGAAGGCGCTAATCTTATAAGGATTGGAACTTCAATATTTGGTAAAAGAAACTATATCAAATGTTAATTTGTTAGTTGAATAATGTTTAGATTACAATTAGAAAATTTTAAATTTTCGCTTGTTATAAAAAATAAAAATATGAGGAGGAACGTTATGGCAGGCTTTATGGACAAAATAAAGAAATTTGTTGGAAATGATGATTTAGAAGATGAATACGATGATTATGAAGAAGAAGTGGTTGTAGAAAAACAACCTAAATCAGTTGGAGAAACTTATGCTAAAAACGCTAGTAGTAAATTAGCTTTAGAAAAAGAAAAATCTAATGTGGTTACAATGCCAAATATTAGCAGATTTTTAATTTCTATTAGAGAACCGATAACTTTTGATGATGGAACTCAAGTTTTAGATGATGTTTTAAAGGGAAAAGTTGTTGTATTAAATTTAGAAATGTTAGAAGTTGATAAGAAAAGACAAATCTTTGACTTTGTAAGTGGTGGTATTTATTCTTTAAGTGGAAAAATCCAAAAAGTTACAAAAGACATTTTTATATTAGCTCCTAAGGGAATTGATATTGATGGAAAAGTTAAAGACCAAATCGAAAATAACGGATTTTATCAATTATAATTAAATGAAATCATTTGATAAGTTTAAGATTTTAGATAATATTAATAATATAGAAGTAAAAAAGACCATCAATAAATTTTTAGATGGTCTTGTTTCTATGGAAAAAAGTTATAAGGACATATTTGTTTCTAACTTTTTTACTCCTTTGGAATTTGAGTATGTAAAAAGAGTTTTAAAAAACTTTGACTTGAATTATGATATTATTTTTTCTGACGAAGATTTTGAAAGAAAATTTGTAATTTTTTATAGAGACGATTATGTTTTAGATGACTATTTAGAAACTTTAAGATTTAAAGATATTTCCAAAATAGAGCATAGAAATATTTTAGGAAGTATTTTACATTTAGGGATAAGTCGTGAAAAAATTGGAGAGATTATAAAAATTGACGGTTACTGGTATGTGTATTGTTTAAAGCCTATTGGAACTTTTATATTTTCAAATGGTCTTGAGTTTTCAAGACAAGATTTAAAATTAGAAATTTTAAATGAAAACTTTATTCCTACAAGTTTTAAAAAGTATGAAGATGAAAAAATAATTGTTTCAAGTTTGAGATTGGATTGTTTTGTAAAAGAACTTGCAAGAACTTCAAGAGAGCTTTCTCAAAAGTTTATAAAAAATGGAAATGTTAAGTTAAATTATGAAGAGTGTAAAGATTTTGACAAGAAGATAAACGAAAATGATATTATCTCAATAAGAGGAGAGGGAAAGTTTAAGGTAGATTGCTTGGGTGGTTTTACTAAAAAGAATAAATATGTTGTTAATGTTAAGAGGTATTCTATATGATATATGTAATTTTAATTATTGGGCTATTTTTAGACCAAATAACTAAATACATTACTTTAACCAAACTTAAAGGAGTAGATTCAGTTGTTATCATTAAAGATTGGTTAGAATTTACTTATGTTGAAAATACTGGAGTGGCTTTTGGAAGTTTTAGTGGATATAAATATTTCTTTATTTTTATTTCTTTAGTTGCTTTTTTGGCAATTTTGTTTTATATAAATAAAAATAAAGAAAAAATTTCTAAGATAGAGCAAGTTTTATATGCTTTAATAGCTTGTGGAGCATTGGGAAATTGTATTGATAGAATCAGATTTTCTTTTGTAGTTGACTTTATTCATACAAGATTTGGTGGCTTGTACGATTTTCCGGTTTTTAATTTTGCAGATATTTATATTTGTGTAGCTTGTTTTTTACTTATAGTTATTTCATTTTCTAAAAAGGAGAATTAAGATGAGTTCAAACTATGTAGCTTGGAATGAATATTTAAAAGATGAATTTCAAAAAGAATATTTTGTTAAAATGAAAAATTTTTTAAATGAGGAATATAAACATAAGACAATATTTCCACCTAATGAATTTGTTTTTAATATTTTTAATAAAATAAATCCTAAGGATATTAAGGTTGTAATACTTGGACAAGACCCATATCACGGAGAAAATCAAGCTAATGGAATGAGCTTTTCAGTGAACAAGGGAGAAAGGATTCCCCCTTCACTTAGGAATATTTATCTTGAATTATACTCTGATTTAGGAATTACACCACCAACTCATGGAGATTTAACTTCTTGGGTTGAACAGGGAGTATTTTTACTAAATGCAACTCTTACTGTTGAAAAAGCAAAACCCAATTCACATAAGGATATAGGTTGGCAAATTTTCACAGACAGAGTCATTGAAATAATTTCAAATTTTGATTATCCTAAAGTTTTTGTGCTTTGGGGAAATTTTGCAATTTCAAAGAGTAATTTAATTAAAAAAGATGAAAATAATTTTATAATTACAAGTATGCACCCATCTCCTTTTTCTGCACATAGAGGATTTTTTGGAAGTAAACCGTTCTCTAAGGCGAATGACTTTTTGATAAGCAAGGGAGTTAAACCGATAGATTGGAGAGTGTAATTTTTGACTGAATTAAAATATATTTGTGATAAAGAGATTAGATGCGATGCGTTTTTATCTCTTAAAATTTCTGATTTATCAAGAACTTCAATTCAAAAGTTAATAAAGGAAAATTTGGTTTTGGTAAATGGTAAGAATGTAAAACCGAATGTTATATTGAAAATTGGAGATGAAATTTTTGTTTCAATTCCAGAAAAAAAAGAAACAAAGTTAATAGCTGAAGATATAAAATTAGATATTGTATATGAGGACGATTATATAATAATTATAAATAAACCAAGGAATATGGTTGTTCACCCTGCTGTTGGAAATGAAGAACATACTTTGGTTAATGCGCTTTTAAATCATTGCAAATTATCAATGGTAAATACTGAAAGACCGGGTATTGTTCATAGATTAGATAAAGATACAACAGGGCTTATAATTTGTGCGAAAGATGATGAAACACATTTACAATTAGTTGAAATGTTTTCAAATAGAGCTATAAAGAAAAAATATTTGGCAATTTGTAATGGAAGTTTTTCAAAAGAACATGGGTTCATTGATAAACCTATCGGTCGTGATGAGAAAGATAGAAAAAAAATGAGCGTAAAAAGTAAATCAGGTAAAGATGCACTTACAGAATATAGTATTTTAAGCTCAAATTTAAAATATTCTTTAGTTCGCGTTACTCTTCACACAGGACGTACTCATCAGATAAGAGTTCATTTTAGTAGCTTAAATCACCCTATTGTAGGAGATGAAACTTATGGGAATAAAAACGAAAAGATAAAGGCGAATGGACAAATGCTACATGCGTATAATTTGGAATTTTTACACCCAATTACAAATGAAAATATGAATTTTACAGTTTTACCTGATGAATACTTTTTTAGTATTTTAAATAAAACAGGTTTAGAATTTAGTGAGGATTTATTATGCAAAGTGAAAGATTGATTTTTAGAAAATTTAATTTAGATGATATAGATGATGTTTACGAATTTGGAAGTGATGATGAAACTTGTGAATTTGTTACTTGGGATAAACATAAAAATCTTATAGAAACTAAAAAAGTTGTTGAAGATATTTTTATGAAAAACGAATATTGTTTTGCCATAGTTGAAAAAATTTCTAATAAATGTATTGGAAGTTTTGATTTTAGAGCAGATATAAAAAATAATTCCTTGACTTTTGGATATGTTTTGAATAAAAAATATTGGAATAAAGGATATATGAGTGAAACTTTAAACTTTATGCTTGATTATGCGTTTAATACATTAAAAGTTAATAAAGTTTGTGGACTTCATATAAAAGAAAATGTTGCCTCCGGAAGAGTTATGGAAAAATGTGGACTTAAAATTGAAGGCGAATTTGAAGATGCTGAATTTTTTAAGGGAAGATACATAACTTTAGTATATAGAGGAATTTTAAGAAGAAATTATAAAGGAGAGTAGTATGTCACAATTGGAAATGCCAAAAATTGGCGAAAAAATTTATGTTATGAAAACAAATGTAGGAGAAATCTCTTTTAGATTATTTAACGAAATTGCTCCTAAGGCTTGTGAAAATTTTATTACATTAGCTAAAAAAGGATATTATAACGGAATTATTTTCCATAGAGTTATTAGAGATTTTATGATTCAAGGTGGCGACCCAACAGGCACAGGAATGGGTGGTGAAAGCATCTGGGGAGAGGCTTTTGAAGATGAATTTGACATTAATTTTAGAAATTATAGAGGAGCATTGTCAATGGCAAATGCCGGACCAAATACAAATGGAAGTCAATTTTTCATTGTTCAAAATAGCAAGATTTCTGATGATTATATAAATTATTTGAAAAATTCTGATAAGAAAATATATCCTGATGAAGTTGTTGAAAATTATGAAAAAAATGGTGGAGCTTTTTGGTTAGACTTTAAACATACTGTTTTTGGTCAAGTTTTTAAAGGAATGGAAGTTGTTGATGAAATAGCAAATACTTATTGTTCAAATGACAAACCTTTGGAAGATATTGTAATTTTATCTGTGGAAGAAGTTGTTTTTGAGGGTTAGTTATGCATCAATATAAAGGAAAATTAATTTTACATACCGGAAGTATGTTCTCCGGTAAAACTTCAAGTTTGTGGAAAGATTTAAATAGATTTGAAATCGCAAAATATGAAACGATAGTTTTTAAGCCTAAGTTTGATAATAGATATGCTGACAAAGAAATTGTTACTCATGACAATAATAAAATGAAGGCAATTCCGGTTGAGAATATTGATGATATTATTGAATTTATGAAAACAAGTAAGGCAAGCGTCATCGGTATTGATGAAGTACAATTCATTAAAGGAGATATATGTAAAATAGTTGAAACTTTAAATTTGTTTTTAGAAAATGGATTTACAATCGTACTTGCAGGACTTGATATGGACTTTAAGGCTGAACCTTTTGAACTTGTAAAGGAACTTATGCCAAGAGCTGATTATCTTTATAAGCACCATGCCGTTTGTGCAAATTGTGGAGTTGACGCTTGGGTTAGTTACAGAAAAACACAAGATGACGAAAGAATAAAACTTGGTGCATCAGAAAGTTATGAGCCTCTTTGTAGAAAATGCTACTATGAAAAAGAAAAATTAAGAAAGCAAATGGAAAACCAATTAAGTATGCTTGATGATAAATAAATTTTACTTTTAGAATGATAACTATTGCTTTATTCTTCCAATTATGTTATAGTAATAAGGTAATATTAAAATATTACATATTTCCTATAGTATTGGAGGATAAAAGGATATGAAGGGAACTGTAAAATGGTTCAATGCAACTAAAGGATTTGGATTTATCTCTACTGAAAACGGAGAAGATGTATTTGTACATTATTCAGCATTAGAAGAAACTGGTGAATTTAGAACTTTAGAAGAAGGACAAGCTGTTGAATTTGAAGTAGTAGATGGTGCTAAAGGTCCTCAAGCTTCTGGTGTTGTTAAATTATAATAAAAATTAAATAACTTAATTATTAGTTAAAATTTGTATAATATAATTTTAAGCAAGAAGTAAAATCTCCTAGTTTTAGGGGATTTTTTAAATTATAGGAGATTTTTTAAATTGTCAAAAATATACTAAAAATAAAAAAAGATATTATTTTATCAATTGATTTCTTTAAAGTTTTAGTATATAATTTTATATGAAATTGATATTAAGGAGTATTTATGGCAAAGATATTAAGATGTATTGATGAGCATAATTCAATGCGATTTTTTTTCGCTTTTACTGATGATATTGTAAAAGATTTTGAAAAATTACAAAAAAGTTCTGTTAGTGCAAATATTGAAATGGGAAAAATTTTAACGATGAATGCGTTGTTATATTCCGATTTAAAAAACGACACTGATAGTATAGATTTAAAATTAAAGACAAATGGGGATTGTGGTCTTATTATTTCCAAGTTATATAACAATTCATTTATAACCGGATATTTAGAAAATAAAAATTTAAGTAAATACGATAAAATCTATGAAAAGGGAAAAATTTCGAAAGATTTTATTGGAGATAATGGAATACTTGTTTTGATAAAAGATTTAGGTTTAAAATCTCCATATATTGGACAGACAAGTATAATTTCTTCAAATATTAGTGAAAATTTTACTAATTATTTTAGTGCATCCAATCAAACTGTAACGTCAGTTAATTTGGAAGTAAAAAAGGTTCTTGATGATTATATTTCTTTTGGTTTTATGATGGAGCTTTTGCCGAATTATACAGAAAAAGATTTATCACAATTTACAATTTACTCAGATATGTTTAAAACCGAGTTGGAAAATTATATTAATTCCAAGTCTGATGATATGAGTTTTTATGATTATATTTGTTCTATTTTAAAGATTTTTAACATTAGAATCATAGAAGAAAAGATTATTCATTATAAATGTAATTGTAGTGATGAAAAGATAGATAATATGCTGTTAAGTTTAGGTAAAAAAGAGCTTAATGATATAGTGAAAGAGGGAAAAGAGATAGAAATTGCTTGTAATTTCTGTGATAAGAAGTACAAGAAAAGTGTTGAAGATATAAAAGATTTATTAAATGAACTTTAGGAATTGTTTATGAAAAAAATAAATTTATTAGATAATAGAATATATAGAAATTTATTTATGTTATCTCTTCCAATAATGACGACTTCTTTTATACAGATGTCTTACACTTTAATGGATACATTTTGGGTAGGAAAGCTGGGAACAGAGGCGATAGCAGGTGTTGGAATAGTAGCATTTATAATGTGGTTTGCTAATTCTCTTGTTTTGGTTTCAAAAACAGGGATAGAAATAGGTGTTGCATATAGTGTAGGCTCCAAAGATGATAAGCAATTTAGAAAATATATTGACACTTCTGTTGTTATAAATTTATTTATGTCTATTACTTTTGCGATATTATTATATATTTTTAGATTAGATGTAATTAAGTTTTTTAACATAAAGAGTGAGTTAGTAATTTCACTTGCAAATAGTTATTTGAAAGTTGTTATATTAGGAGTTCCTTTTACTTTTTTAAATCCACTATTTTCAGGAGTTTTTAATGGCTCAGCAAATAGTAAAGTTCCATTTATTGCAAATTCATTAGGGCTTATTATAAATATAGTTTTAGACCCGATTTTAATCTATGGTTATTTTGGTTTACCTGAGCTTGGAGTTAGAGGGGCAGCTGTTGCTACAACTTTATCTCAAATAGTTGTTACAAGCATTTTTGTGATTTTTTCAATTAAAGATGGTAAAATTTTAAAAGGTTTTAATTTAATTAAAAATTTCAGTAAGCCAACTTTTTATGAGGTTTTAAGACTTGGAGTTCCAACTGCTTTTAAATCTTGTATATTTGCTTTTATCTCAACTATTTTACTTAGAATAATTGCAAGTTGGGGAGAAAGTGCCGTTGCAGCAGAGAATGTTGCAGTACAGATAGAGGCCATAAACTGGATGACTGTTGAAGGCTTTTCTATTGCACTTTGTGCATTGATTGGTCAAAATTATGGAGCTAAAAATTATGATAATATAGTTTTGGGATATAAAAAAGGTCTTAAGATAATTTTAGGAATTGGAATTTTTTGTTCATTCTTTTTATATTTTTCATCAGACTACATAATCAGACTATTTATAAAAAATGATGTTAATACCATTAGAATGGGTGTTAGTTATTTAAAAATTTTAGCTTTTTCTGAAATATTTTTAGCTCTTGAAATAGGAATTTCAGGAATGTTTAACGGACTTAAAAATACAAAAACGCCTACGATAATAAGTACATTTTCAAATGCTTTGAGAATTCCACTTGCGTATCTAGTTTTTTATTCAAAATTGAATATAAGCTATATGTGGGTTGTAATTTCTTTTTGTACTTTTTTAAAGGGAATGTTAAATTATATTTTCTTTAAACGATTCATCAAGAAAAACTTTGATTTTGAACTTTGATGTATTGAAAAAAAATAAAAGATATGATAAAATATTTGTATTGTAAATTTAGAAAATTTTTGATTGAAAGTAGTAAATATATTTAATTTTTAAGAGAGTCATTGTTTGGTGTGAAATGATATTTTAGTATATTGAATTTACTCATGAAATGCGAAAGCCGTTGATTACGTTATAATCTTAGAGTGAGTTAATTACTAATTAGAGTGGTACCACGGAAATTTCAACTTTCGTCTCTTTTCGAGACGGAAGTTTTTTTATATTATGAATGGAGGAATGTTATGAAAAATTATGAGCCAAAGAATATTGAAAAAAAATGGCAAGATATTTGGGACGAAAAAAAACCCTTTAAATGCGAAATAAATGATAAAGAAAAATTTTATGCATTGATAGAATTTCCTTATCCGTCAGGACAAGGACTTCATGTTGGACACCCAAGACCATATACTGCATTAGACGTTGTAAGTAGAAAGAGAAGACTTGAAGGACAAAATGTTTTATTCACTATGGGTTGGGATGCTTTTGGACTTCCAACTGAAAACTATGCGATGAAAAACAAAATTCATCCTGAAATTGTAACAAAAAATAATATTAAGAATTTCAAAAAACAATTAAAGAGCATTGGTTTTTCTTTTGATTGGGATAGAGAAATAAATACAACAGACCCTGATTATTACAAATGGACTCAATGGATTTTTATGAAGATGTTTGAAAAAGGTCTTGCATATAAAATGGAAATGCCTATAAATTTCTGTACGTCTTGTAAAGTTGGTTTGTCTAACGAAGAAGTTGTAGGTGGTTGTTGTGAAAGATGTGGTGGAGAAGTTATACATAAAGTTAAAAATCAATGGATGTTGAAGATAACTGAATATGCAGATAGACTTATAGACGACCTTGAAGAAGTTGATTTTATTGATAGAGTTAAAACTCAACAAATCAACTGGATTGGCAGAAGTTATGGTATGGAAGTTAAATTTAAAATGAAAGATATTGATGATGATATTTTAGTTTATACTACTAGACCTGACACAATTTTTGGAGCAACTTATATGGTTATTTCTTGTGAGCATCCATTACTAAAAAAATATGCTGGCAAAATAAAAAATAAAGAAGAAATTGAAAAATATATTTTAGAAGTTCAAAAGAAATCTGAATTTGAAAGAACAGAAATGAATAAAGATAAAACAGGAGTTAAGATTGACGGAATTACTGCAATCAATCCTTGCACACAAAAAGAAATTCCAGTATTTATTTCAGATTATGTTTTGATGACTTACGGAAGTGGAGCGATTATGGCTGTACCTGCTCATGACACCAGAGATTTTGACTTTGCTAAAAAATTCGGCTTGGAAATTGTTGAAGTAGTAAGTGGTGGAGAAAATGTTAATGAAAAAGCATATACAGACACTAATACAGGAATTATGGTTAATTCAGGATTTTTAAATGGACTTTCAGTTAAAGATGCAAAAGAAAAGATTTTTGAATATTTATCAGAACTTGGAATAGGAAATAAAAAGACTAATTTCAAACTTCGTGATTGGGTTTTCTCAAGACAAAGATATTGGGGAGAACCGATTCCTCTAGTACATTGTGATAAATGTGGTTGGGTTGCTATTCCTGAAGAAGAATTACCATTAAGATTACCCGAGCTTGATTCATTTGAACCAACTGAAACTGGAGAATCTCCACTTTCAAAAATTGATGATTTTGTAAATTGTACTTGTCCAAAATGTGGTGGAAAGGCAAAAAGAGAAACAGATACAATGCCACAATGGGCAGGGTCTTCTTGGTATTATTTAAGATATATGGACCCACATAATAAAGAAAGTCTTGTTGGGAAAGAGGCTTTAGATTATTTTGGTCAAGTTGATTGGTACAATGGTGGAATGGAACATACAACATTGCACTTATTATACTCAAGATTTTGGCATAAATTCCTTTATGATATAGGAGTTGTAAATACAAAAGAACCATATTTAAAAAGAACTTCTCATGGAATGATTCTTGGAGAAAATGGAGAAAAAATGTCTAAATCAAGAGGAAATGTAGTAAATCCTGACGAAATGATTGACAAATATGGAGCAGATGCTTTAAGATGCTATGAAATGTTCTTAGGAGATTTTGAAAGAAGTGCGTCTTGGTCTGACGGTGGAATTAACGGTTGTAGAAAATTCTTAGATAGAGTTTGGAAATTACAAGAAATAACTAATTCTAGTGAAGAAATGACAAAATCTTTAGAAAAGTCAATCCATAAGACAATTAAAAAAGTTTCAGAAGATTTTGAAAATCTTAAATTTAATACTGCAATAGCATCACTTATGACTTTGATAAACGAATTTTATTCTGCAAAAGAAATTTCAAGAGAAGATTTAAGAATATTTTTAATTTTATTAAATCCTGTTTCTCCACATATTACAGAAGAAATATGGCAAGAAATGAATTTTGGAGGATATATCTTCGAACAAACTTGGCCAAAGTATGATGAATCAAAAACTATTGATACAGAAGTAGAAATGCCAATTCAAATAAACGGAAAAGTTAGGGCTACTTTAATGATTGCAAAGGATGCAAAATTTGAAGATTTTAAAGAAGAACTTTACAACAACGAAAGTGTTAAAAAATTTACAGAAGGAAAAACAGTAGTAAAAGAAATTTTTGTTCCTGGAAAAATTTGTAACATAGTTGTTAAATAAAAATTTAAAAAGATATGTGCTTATGTGCATATCTTTTTAATAAATACAGTTTTACTATCATTGTGTAAAAGTATGTTTATTTCATCACATTTACTGTAAAATTAATATGAACTAAAATGTGATATAATGAATAACAAATAAATTGAGGGATATGTAGATGCTGGTGAAATTAAAGCAAATAGATTTTGAATCTTTTATAGATAAAGCATATGAAATGGCTATTGTACCTGAATATACAAGTTATCCGATATATTATGACGGTATTAAAACAAGAGAAAATTATATTGAGCGTTCAAAAAAATCTTTTGAGAGAGAAAATGAAGAAATACTTTTATTTTTTTATGATAATAAATTTTGTGGTTGGATTCATTATTTTTATATTATCGAAGATAATTATCTTCAAACAATTTCGATGTCTGCTTGTAACAATATTGAGTATATGTTAAAAGAATTTTTAGAATATATCAATAATATATTTCCTAAAATATCAATTTATTTTGGATTTCCAAAAGAAAATATTAAAGCGATAGATTTTCTTTTAAATAATAGTTTTAAAATTGAAGAAGAAAGCTGGAATATGGTTAAGCATATTCATAATATTGACGAAAAAAACATTTCCGAGTCTATTGTAAGAATTAATGAAAATAATTATGATATGTTTAGTAATATACATTCAAAATATGATGGAGAAATATATTGGGATTCAAAACATATTCTTGAAGATTTACATAATTGGATTGTATTTGTTTTTTTAAAAGAGAAAATACCAATAGCTACAATATACTGCAAGAAAGGAAATATTGCAGAAATTTTTGGTTGTGATTTTGTTGATGATTATAATAAAGAAGTGCATAAAAAATTAATTTTATCTACAATTTTTTTAAGTAATATTGAAGTATATAGAGATATTATATATTTTTGTCAAGGTAATGAAAAAATAGCATTAGATGAATTAGGTTTTTCAACGGTTGGTAAATATATTTTATTGAGCAATAAATAAGTAAAAATAATTTTAAAAAGTAAGTAATAAAAAACTTACTTTTTTTGTATATTTTTTTGTTTTATGGTAAAATAATAAATATAATTAATAAGATGAGAGGTATTTTATGGATAATAAAGTTGCGTTGGTAATTGAAGGCGGAGCGATGAGAGGTGCCTTTTTGAAAGGTGTTTTGGATTGTTTTAAAGAAAATGAAATTAAATTTCCTTATGTTGTCGGCGTATCTGCCGGAGCAATTACAGGTTTTGAATTTGTTAGTGGTATTGCTTTTGATGTTAATAAATTATTTTTAGAATTTGCAAATAATATGGAAATTTTAAAAAATTCATCAGAGCCGATAGATTTAAAAGCTATGGTTAATGGAGTTTTTGATTTTCCTGAATTTGATAAAAATATTGAAACTGAATTTGAGGCAGGTGTTACTTCTTTGATTGATGGTAGTTATAAATTCTTTTCATCAAAAGATGCTAAAAATACTTTAGATATGGTTGATAAGATAATAGCATCTTCTGCTCTTCCTGATATGGCAAAATGTGTTGTGATTGATGGAATTCCATATTTTGACGGTGGAATGTATAATACGAATCCACTTGAAAGGGCGATTGAAAAAGGTTATGAAAAATTTGTGATTTTACTTGCTAAAAATAGAGGATACAGAAGAACAAATTCTGATATTAGTGATATCGTAAGATTTGGTTATAAAGATTATCCGAAATTTATAGAATCAATGGAAAATGAAAAAGATAGATATAATAAGACTATGGATTTAATTGATAGCTTAGAAAAAGATGAAAAAGCTATTGTTTTTGCACCTATTAATCCTTTAAAATTTAAGTCGTTTACAACTAATATGCAAGATGTTGTCGATTTGTATAAAGAGGGATATATGGTTGCAAGTCAAAGTATTGAAAATGTTAAAAAATTTGTTTAGGAGATAGAATGATATACGGTTTATCTGATTTGCATTTAGATTATACTGGAGATAAGTCAATGGAGGTTTTTGGCTCCGCTTGGGAAAACTATGAAGAAAGAATGTTTAAATCTTGGAAAGAAATTGTAAAGGATGATGACTATGTTATTGTTCCGGGTGATATTTCTTGGGCTTTGAAGATTGAAGAGGCTTATAATGATTTAAAGAGAATTGAAGAACTTCCAGGAAAAAAGATTTTTTTAAAAGGTAATCACGACCTGTGGTGGAGTAGTTTAAATAAGATAAAAGAATTAAATTTAAAAAATATGTTTTTTTTACAAAATAATAGTATTGAAACTGAAGATTATGTCTTTATCGGAACAAGAGGTTGGCTTTCTCCAAAGTCCTCTGAATTTTCTGAAAGCACGGACAGAAAAATCTATAATAGAGAGCTTATGAGGTTAGAGCTTAGTTTCAATTCTGTTAAAAATAAGGAAAAGGAAATAATTTGTCTTTTCCATTATCCACCGGTAGAAAAGGACAGAACACTTAATGACTTTGGATTGTTTGCAAAAGATCATAATATAAAAATTGTTTTATATGGGCATTTACACGCACATTCGTTAAATAATGTTGTTGATGAGGTTGTTGATGGTATAGAGTTTCATTGTCTTTCTGCCGATTACTTAAAATTTATTCCAAGACTTATTAGGAGATAAAATGGAAAAAGAGTTAGAAGTTAAGATTTTAAATATAGATGTTGAAGAAGTAAAAGAAAAGTTAAAAAATTTAGGCGCAAAGTTTTTACGAACTGAAAATCAGGAGAATATAAGATTATCTTCTTCGAAGTTTGATTGTATTCCAAGGGGAAGTTTTTTAAGAATTAGAAAATTTTTAGATGAAAATGGAAAAGAAATAAATTCGGAACTTACTTACAAAGAACATAAGGCAAATAAAATTCTTAAAGAGTTTAATGAATACAATGTACCTTTGGAAAATAGCTCTGAAATGCTAAAGATTTTAAAATTTTTGGGATATGATAAGTTAGATATTGAGAAAAAGTTTAGAACTTCATATTCATTTAAAAAAGCACATATAGATATTGATGTTTGGGATAAGGAGGTTTATCCATATCCTTATATGGAAATAGAGGTTTCTCATTATGATGATTTGTGTGAAGTTTTAGATTTGTTGGAAATAAGCAAAGACAATGTATGTCTTAAATCTTTACCGGAACTTAAAGAAGAATTAGAAAGTAGGTTTTAGTATGAAGGAATTATTTGAAATTTTATTGAAAAAAAGAGTATCTGTTGTTATCGTGTTGCTTGCGATATTTGTCGGAATGCTTGTAACTTATTTGCTTAGCAGAGCAAAATATAGATTTTTAAAGTTTATTCCTGCATTTGTTTTAATAATAACAGGAACAGTATTTTTAGCAGATGGTTGGACAAATATTATAACTCCAAGAGGACTTAATTCATTGTATTATGCAATGATTATAGGTACAAGTGGAGTGGTTTCACTTTTCTATGCTTTAATACTTATGAACTTTAGGAAAAAGTAGGTGATTGTATGTCTAATATAGCCAGTTTTTTTGACATTGACGGAACTATTGCGAGAGAATCTTTGATGATTGAACATTTTAAAAGACTTATAAAATATGAAATTTTAGATGAGAGTATTTGGGTCAATGATGTAAAGCAATTATATATGGAATATGTTAATAGATATGGGGCTTATGATGCTTATATTGAGGCACTTGCTGAAAAATATATTACAGATTTAAAAGGCTTTGACGTTGAATATAATAAGTTTATAGCTGAACAATCTGTTCAAAAAGTGTGTGAAAGAGTTTATCTTTTTTCAAGAAATCAATTAGAATTTCATAAAAAGAATGGTCATTTAATATTTTTTGTTTCTGGAAGTCCGGACTTTTTAGTTGAAGAAATGGCTAAGAAATATGATATTACAGAATATAGAGCTACAAAGTATCTATACGATGAAAATGGAAAATTTAATGGTGAAATTCTTCCAATGTGGGATAGTGAAAATAAAGATAGAGTTTGTAAAGAACTGATTGAGAAGTATGATATAGATATTGAAAAATCTTTTGCTTATGGAGATACCACAGGAGATTTATCAATGCTTAGAAGATTTGGAAATGCCTATACGATTAATCCGTCAAAAAGATTATTGGAAAAAATAAAAAATGATGAAGAACTTTCAAAAAAAGTAAATATAATCGTTGAGAGAAAAGACGTTATATATAAACTAAAGGCAGATGTAGTAACTTTATAATTTATATAGTATTAAAATAAAATTATTTTAATTATAAAAAATTTTAAAATAGTTGACAAAATTTTAGATTATTGTTATTATTATCTTGTAAAAATTATTAATTAAATTTACAATAAAACTAATATTGTTGAAAATTTAATTGTATTGTATTTTACTTTTAAATACAATAAACTTTTACTTTGTTAGTTAAATTTTAAGGAGGACTTTTAAATGAAAGTAGCAGTTGTATATTGGTCAGGTACAGGTAATACTGAAAAAATGGCTGATTGTATCGCCGAAGGAATTGAAAACGCAGGTTCAGAAGTTGAAGTAATTTTCTGTGATGATTTTGGAGCAGATATGTTAAACGATTTCGACTTAGTTGCATTTGGTTGCCCAGCAATGGGAGATGAAGTTCTTGAAGAATCAAGTTTCGAACCAATGTTTGAAGAAGTTGAAGAAGAATTAAACGGAAGAAAGATTGCTTTATTCGGTTCTTATGAATGGAACGAAGGACAAAAATGGATGAAAGACTGGAAAGTTAGATGTGAAGGAGTTGGAGCTAAAATCGTAGCTGAACCTCTTTGCGTATATGATTGTCCAACACCAGAAGACGAAGATGACTGTGTAGCATTTGGAGAAAAAATCGCTAAAGCATAAGTTAAATAGGTATTTAAAGGTAGCCTTAGGGCTACTTTTTTTGTGCATGAAAATAAATTTTAAATAAATTTTAAATAAATTTGTTTTAAAACTTGACATAGGGGAATAATAGTAATATAATATTGTTAGCAGTCTAAGAGGTTGAGTGCTAAAAAGAGGTGATAAAATGCTTGATGATAGAAAATTGAAAATTTTATATGCCATAATAGATAGTTATATCAGTACTTCTGAGCCTATTGGGTCAAGGACAATTTCCAAACAATATGATATGGGAATAAGTTCAGCTACTGTTAGGAATGAAATGAGTGATTTGGAAGAGCTTGGTTTTTTAAACAAGGCCTATTCATCTTCCGGTAGGATTCCGTCGGATAAGGCTTATAGACATTATGTTAATTATTTATTATCTTCACATTTTGACGAAATTTCAAAAAATATGTATGGAATTGACGTTCTGGCAAAGCATATTAATGAAAAAAATAAGATTTTTAAAGAATCTGCGAAGATAATTTCTGAGGTTACAGAATGTATAACGGCAACTATGATTACAGATTATATGGATTGTTCTGTAAAGAGTATTGATGTTATAAATATAAGTGGAGATTATTATGTTTTGGTTTTAGTTTTTGACACAGGAAAAGTTGTTAATACCGTTTTTGATGTTAAAAACAGTATTAATGAAGAAATTTTACAAGAACTGATATTTTATTTAAAGAAATATTTGATAAATGTTAAAGTATCTGATTTGAATGAAAGATTAGAGTTTTTAAAACTTACTTTTGTTTCAAAAATTCCATTTATTACAGAAGTTTCCGACTTGATAGAAAAAGAGGTTTCAAAAACTGAAAAGTCTGATATTGAGCTTGAAGGTATTTCAAATATATTTAATTTTCCGGAGTATAGGGATATGAATAAGGCTAAAGAACTTATTCATTTCTTAGAAGATAAAAATGAATTGGAAGATTTGTTTTTAAGTTATAATGGAAATGAAATTTATATTAGTATCGGAAGTGAAAATAATAAAGACTTTTTAACTGAGAATACCATTGTTGCTACTTCTTATGATTTAGGAAATGGTAGTAAAGGAAAGATAGCTGTTATTGGTCCAACTAGAATGGATTATGAAAAGATAATATCAACTATGTTAACTTTAAATGATAGAATGAATGATATTTTAAAATGACGGGAGGCGAAATAGTTGGAAGAAAATAAAGAAATTTTAGAAGATGAAATTAAAGAAGATACTGAAACAGTATCTAATGAAAATTTAGAAGAAAATTCTTCTAATGAAGTTGAGGAAAAATTAAATTCAGAAATTGAAGAATTAAAAAATCAACTTTTAAGACTTCAAGCTGATTTTGTAAATTATAGAAATAGAACTGAAAGAGAAAAGTCAAATTCTATTATACTTGCAAATGAAGGCTTAATTTTGAAGTTATTACCTGTTTTAGATAATTTTAATAGAGCATTTGTTCATCTTAATGTTGATGATGATGTAGTTAAAGGCTTTATTATGATTAAAGAGCAGTTTGAATCAATTTTAAAAACTGAAATGTTGGAAGAAATTGAAAGCGATGGTGCTGTTTTTGACCCAAATTTACATAATGCAGTTATGACTGAAAGTAAAGACGGAGTTGAAAGTGGTGTCGTATTAGAAACTTTTGAAAAAGGATATAAAATTAAAGATAAAGTAATTAGACCTAGTATGGTTAAAGTTAGTGAATAATTAGGAGGAAAATATTATGTCAAAGATTATAGGTATTGATTTAGGTACAACAAACTCAGCAGTAGCTGTTATGGAAGGTGGAGAACCAACAATTATTGCAAATGTTGAAGGAAATAGAACGACTCCTTCAGTAGTTGCTTTTACAAAAAACGGAGAAAGATTAGTAGGGGAAACTGCAAAAAGACAAGCTATTACAAATGCAGGAAGAACAATCATTTCAATTAAAAGAGAAATGGGAACAGATTACAAGGTAAAAATTGATGGTAAAGATTATAGCCCTGAAGAAATTTCAGCAATGATTTTACAAAAAATTAAATCAGATGTTGAAAGCTATTTAGGAGAAACTGTTTCAGAGGCAGTAATTACAGTTCCGGCTTACTTTACAGACAGCCAAAGACAAGCTACAAAAGATGCAGGAAAGATTGCAGGTTTAAATGTTAAGAGAATTATTAACGAACCAACTGCAGCTGCACTTGCTTATGGAATGGATAAAGACACTGAACAACATAAAATAATGGTATTTGACCTTGGTGGTGGTACATTTGACGTTTCTATATTAGAAATAGGAGATGGAGTTTTTGAAGTTTTATCTACTAGAGGAAATAATAGACTTGGTGGAGATGATTTCGACGAAGTTTTAATGAACTATCTTGTTTCAGAATTCAAAAAAGAAAATGGAATAGATTTAAGTAAAGATGTAACAGCAATGCAAAGATTAAAAGATGCTGCTGAAAAAGCTAAAAAAGAACTTTCAACTACAATGACTTCAAATGTAAATTTACCATTCATTACTGCTGTTGACGGAGCGCCTGTTCACCTAAATATGGATATTAAGAGAGCTAAATTTGAAGAATTAACTTCATCATTAGTTGATAAGACATTAGTTCCAGTTAGAGAGGCATTAAATGACGCCGGACTTACTGCATCAGAAATTGATAAAGTTCTTTTAGTAGGTGGTTCAACAAGAATTCCAGCAGTACAAGAGGCTGTTAAGAAATTAATTGGAAAAGAACCACAAAAAGATATTAACCCAGATGAATGTGTTGCTATCGGTGCAGCAATTCAAGGTGGAGTTTTAACTGGAGAAGTTAAAGACTTATTATTATTAGACGTAACTCCATTGTCATTAGGTATTGAAACAATGGGTGGAGTAATGACTAGATTAATCGAAAGAAATACAACTATTCCAGCTAAGAAGAGTCAAATATTTTCAACAGCAGCTGATGGACAAACTGCAGTAGATATTCATGTTTTACAAGGTGAAAGAGAATTTGCTCACGACAATACTACATTAGGAAGATTCCAATTAACAGGTATTCCTGCAGCACCAAGAGGAGTTCCACAAATCGAAGTTACTTTTGATATAGATGCAAACGGAATTGTAAATGTTCATGCAAAAGACTTAGGTTCAGGTAATGAACAAAAGATTACAATTACTGCATCAACAAAATTATCAGAAGAAGAAATCAACAAAAAGGTTAGAGAAGCTGAACAATTTGCTCAAGAAGACAAGAAGAAAAAAGAAGCAGTAGAAGTTAAAAATAACGCTGAATCTCTAGTATATCAAACTGAAAAGACTTTAAAAGACTTAGAAGGTAAGATTTCAGAAGAAGAAAAATCAGCAGTTACTTCAAAACTTGAAGAATTAAAAACAGCTTTAACAACTGATAATACAGAAGATATTAAAGCTAAAAATGATGCTTTAACTCAAGAATTCTACAAAATCTCAGAAAAATTATATCAAAATGCTAATCCACAAGGAGCAGAACAAAAGAAAGATGATGTAGTTGACGCTGATTACGAAGTAGTAGATGAAGAAGAAAATAAATAGATAAAAATTAAGGTAGTGCTTAGGTGCTACCTTTTTTGTGTTTAAAATCAACTCAGCTTTATGAATATGTTTTGATTAATGAAAATGGAGAGAAAGCTTTTACTCAAGTAGAACAGGGGGATATAGATATTGATACTAAACTATATGAAAATTTAGATGGAAAAGTGTTTTTATTTACAACAGAAGGGAAGCTTGAAAATTTAGAAAATATTAGTGAAAATAAAATAAAAAAAGTTTCTCCAGAAGATATTTATAAATTTTTATTAGATGAAAATAATAAAAAGTTCTTATCAGAGAATATTCTTAATCGTTTAAAACTTTGGGAAAAGATAAAAAATTCTATAAAAGAATAAATTGACAATTAATTTTTGTAAAATAGCGTCCAAGAATATGTTAAAATTTTTAAGGCAACCTTAAAATATTAGGTTGTCTTTTTTGTTGTTTATTTATATTTTTTTAAATCATTATTATTAAAAAATATTTTAAAATTAAAAATAAAAATAAAAATCAATATTAAATATATTGAAAAGCAATATTGAAAGTGGTATAATAATTTTAAACGACGACAACGTCGTTGGGTAAAAATATTTTTTATGGGAGTAGTTAAAAATATTTTTGCTGTATGGTATTTTATACCAAATAAAAAAATTTAGGAGGGTTAAATGAATATTTACAAAAAATTATTTAAGTATGTGCCTGACAAAAAATATCTTGTTTATATTGCTATTATAACGAGTATTATTTCATCTGCACTTTCAATGTTGCCTTATTGGTTTTTGTATAAGTTTTTAAATGAATTTTTGTTGAAAAAAGATTTTACACAGGCAAAATATTATGCAATTACCATTTTTGTTGTTATGCTTTTGCAATCTTTTGTTTATTTTGTTTCAGTAGGGCTTACTCATTTATTTGCATTTAGATTGGAAACAAATCTTAGAAAGGCAGGGATAAAGCATTTGATGAGTGCATCATTTGCATTTTTTGATGTTAATGAGTCAGGGAGAATTAGAAAAATTATAGATAATAATGCGAGTGATACACATATGATTGTTGCGCATTTAATTCCGGATATAACAATTGCTGTTATAACTCCAATATTTTTATTTGGAATTATGTTTGCAGTAGATTTATATCTTGGAATTGCTACTGTTATTTTATCAATTTTAGCTGGAATTTTTACAAAACTTATGTTTGGTGAAGTTGAATTTATGGATAAGTATAATAAGGCATTGGAAAGAGTTAATAGCGAGGCAGTTGAATATGTTAGAGGAATGCAAGTTTTAAAAATATTTAAAGCGTCAATTTTTTCTTTTAAATCTTTTTATGATGCCATTATGGATTATTCTAAATGTGCTTATGATTATAGTAAAACTTGTAAAAATCCTTATGTTATATTTCAAATTCTTTTGCTTGGAGCGTCTGCGTATGTAATTCCTTTTGCGATTATGTTCTCAAATGGTGGGCAATCTAATATAGAAATAATGATTAAATTAATTTTCTTTACTTGTTTTGTAGGAACATTATTTGGTTGCTTTATGAGAATTATGTATGTTGGAATGCATCAATTTATGGCGACTCAAGCAGTAGATAAGTTGGAAAATATTTTTGTGGAAATGGGAAAAAATAATATTAATCATGGGAACGAAGAAGAATTTTCTAATTTTAATATAGAATTCAAAAATGTAACTTTTAAATATGACACAAAAAATATTTTGGAAAATTTAAGTTTTAGACTTGAAGAAAACAAAACTTATGCTTTGGTTGGCTCATCAGGTGGTGGAAAATCAACTATCGCAAAATTGATTTCCGGTTTTTATAATATTGAAGACGGAGAAATTTTGATAGGTGGTAAAAATATTTCTTCATATTCAAGAGATACGATTATGAATAATATTTCTTTTGTTTTTCAAAATTCAAAACTTTTCAAAACTACAATTTTTGAAAATGTAAAAATTGGAAATGAAAATGCAAGTTACGAAGAGGTTATGAATGCTTTAAAGCTTGCCAGATGTGAAGAAATTTTAGATAAGTTTGAAACTCGTGAAAATACAGTTATAGGCTCAAAAGGTGTATATTTATCCGGTGGGGAAACTCAAAGAATTGCCATTGCCAGAGCGATTTTAAAAGATGCTAAGATTATAATTTTAGATGAGGCATCGGCTGCATCTGACCCTGAAAACGAACATGAAATACAATTAGCTTTTTCTAATTTAATGAAGGATAAAACAGTAATTATGATTGCTCATAGATTAAGTTCAATAAGAAATGTAGATGAGATTTTAGTTGTAGATAATGGAAAAATCATTGAAAGAGGAACTGATAAAGAGCTTATGGAAATTGGTGGAAGATATAAATTTTTACAAGATTTATTCTCTAAATCTAATGAATGGAGGATGTAATTATGAAAATGTTAAAAAGAATATTTCAATTAACTGATAAAGGTACGGTTGGAGTTGTAAAAGCATCAATTACTTCTTTTTTATCATATTGTAGCTTAATGATACCAATGATTTTATTTATGATATTTGTTCAAAATATTATTGAAGGGAAATCAAATAGTCTAGTTTTCTTTATCATTGGAATATTAGTTATGCTTGTCGTGATGTATGTAATTATGTCTATTGAATATGACAATTTATATAATGAAACTTACAAGGAAAGTGCAAATCTTAGAATTGAAATTGCAAATATTTTGAAAAATTTACCACTTTCTTTCTTTTCAAAACATGATATTTCAGACCTCTCTCAAACTATAATGAAAGATGTTTCAACTATTGAACATGCAATGAGTCATGCTATTCCAAAGGTTATTGGATTAATATTTTATTTGATTCTAATAATTGCAATGTTGATGTTCGCCAGTTTTAAACTTGCTCTTTGCATATTAATTCCAATTATTATAAGTACGAGTTTTATCTTTATTACTAAAAAAATTCAACTAGTTGGCAATAAAAGATATTATGATATAATGAGAGATATTTCAGAAAATTTCCAACAAGCTATTGAATTACAACAAGAGATAAAGAGTTATGGCCAAGTTGATAAATTTACTAAAGAAATATTTGAAAATGTTGAATATTCGGAAAAAATTCATATAAAAGCTGAATTTAAAATGGTACTTCTTCTAAGTATTTCTACTAATATTCAAAATTTAACTCTTGGTGCTACCATTTTATTTGGAACAATGTTCTATTTGAATGGTGAAGTTTCTCTTCTTTATTTTGTAGCTTTTATTATGTGTGCATCAAAGATAATTGATGCTGTAAACGGTATGTTTGCAAATCTTGCAGAGCTTATGTATTTAGATGCAAATCTACAAAGAATTAAAGAATTAAGAACTGCTGAAGTTCAACAAGGAGAGCCTAAAAAATTAAATAAATTTGATATAGAATTTAAAAATGTTGAATTTGGATATAACGAAAATAAAGTTATCGATGATATTTCATTTGTAGCAAAGCGAGGAGAGGTTACTGCTCTAGTTGGACCATCTGGTTGTGGTAAGACAACTGTTTTAAGATTGATGTCAAGACTTTATGATTATGATAGAGGAAAGATAATTATAGATGGAAATGATATTAAGGAAGTGGAAACAGAGAGTCTTTTTGAAAATATTTCAATAGTTTTTCAAGATGTTACACTTTTTAATACTTCAATTTTAGAAAATATTAGATTTGGAAATAAAAATGCAAGTGATGAACAAGTAAAAGAGGCAGCAAGACTTGCTAATTGTGAAGAATTTATTGAAAAATTACCTGAAAAATACGATACTTTAATTGGAGAAAATGGAAGTAAACTATCAGGTGGAGAAAGACAAAGAATCTCTATTGCTCGTGCATTTTTGAAAAACGCTCCAATAGTTTTACTTGATGAAATTAGTGCAAGTCTTGATGTTGAAAACGAAATGAAAATACAAGAAAGTTTAAATAAACTAATTAAAGATAAAACTGTATTGGTAATTTCTCATAGAATGAAGTCAATAGAAAATGTAGATAAAATAATTGTAATGGAAAATGGAAAGATAGAATCTCAAGGAACACATAGTGAGCTTTTAGAAAAATCTAAAGTTTATAATACTATGGTTAGAAATTCTAATTTAACAGAAAATTATAGTTATTAGGATATGGGTGCTGTTTTACAGCACCTAAATATCAAATTTAAGGAGGAGTTAGTTTGATAAAAGAGCGTAGAATAAATTTATTTATTTTGATTTTTATGAATTTAATTTTCGGTTCTCTTATTCCTCTCTGGAGTAATTTTAAAATTGATTTAATTTATTTTTGCATTTGTTCCTTTATTTTAATTTATAGCGGAAAGATTAAAAGATTTGTGAAATTTTTAATTTTTTATCTTGTTTGTGTATATATAACTTTTTTTGTAAAGCTACCAGATACTTCCTTTTTTTCTTTTGTTGGCTTTGTAGTTTATTCAAATGTAAAAACTTGCTCAATATTTATGATTGCAACAATAGTTGTATTGGATACGAGAACAAGTGAATTGATTTATGTTTTAGGAAAATTAGGTCTAGGGAAAAAAATTAGATTTGCTTGCACGATTACTTTAAAATTTATTCCGATTTATTTTGCTGAAAAGAGAATTATAAGAAATGCATTAAAACTTAGAGGAATAGATATTTCATTTACCAAACCTTTTAAAAGATTTGAATACTACATTGTTCCAACTCTTTTTAGAGCATCTAATATTGCATCTGAAATGACTGAATCAGCATATACAAGATGTGCAATGTGCACAGATAATATGCATTCAATTTATTATAAAAAATTTGATATTATTGATTTTATTCTTATTGTAGTATTAATTGCACTTATTGTTGCTTGGGGAGGTGGATTTATTGATAAAATTTAATAATGTAAGTTTCACTTATGAAGATTCGGATAAGAAAGCATTAGAAGATATAAATTTTGAAATAAATACAGGAGAGTTAGTACTTATAACAGGAGCATCAGGCTCAGGCAAATCTACGATATATAAGTGTATAAATGGACTTATTCCACATATTCATGATGGAAAACTTTTAGGAGAAATTTTTATTGATGATAAAAATACTAAGGATTGTAAAAATTATGAATTATGTAAGATGATAGGCTCTGTTTCTCAAAATCCAAGAGGACAATTCTTTACGGATAATACTACCTCAGAGTTGGCTTTTACTTTAGAAAATTTGGGATATGAAGTAAAAGAAATTTTAGAAAAAATAGATAATATTTCTAAATTTTTTGGACTTGAAAATATATTAAATAAAAATGTTTTAGAAATTTCAGGTGGAGAAAAACAAAAAATATCCGTTGCTTGTGTTTCTATCTTAGATGCCAAGACTTTGATATTTGATGAGCCGTCTGCAAATTTAGATTATCTTGGAATCGAACTTTTAAAAGAAATTTTTTCGAAATTAAAAGAAAATGGATATACGATAGTTGTTGTTGAGCATAGAATTTTTTATTTGAAAGAATTACTTGACAGATTAATTCATATAAATAACGGAAAACTTATAGCAAATTTAGAGAGAAAAGAGGCTTTAAATTACAGAGCAGATGACCTTAGGAGTCTAAATCCTTTTGATGAAGAATTGGTAAAAAAAGAAAATTACAAGCAAGATGAAAAAGTTTTGGAAGTTAAAAATCTTAAATTTAAAGATATTATAAAAGATATTTCCTTTGATGTGTATAGAGGAGAAATTATTGGACTTGTTGGGAAAAACGGAGTAGGAAAATCAACAATTTCAAAATTAATTTCAGGAATATATAAAAAGAATTCTGGAGGAATTTTTAGTTCAAAATTACCTTTTGTTTTGATGCAAGATGTGGATTATCAATTATTTTCAGAAAGTGTATTTTCAGAGTTTTTGTTGTCGAATAAAGATTTAAAAGAAGATGAAATCTTAGATATGTTAAATATTGTAAATCTTTATGAAAAGAGAAATTCTCACCCTTTTTCTCTTTCAGGAGGAGAAAAACAAAGATTACTTATGGGTATTTGTGCTAAAAGTAATTCAGACGTTTTGATTTTAGATGAGCCTACAAGTGGATTAGATTTTAATAATATGCTTGTAATTTCAGATATTATAAAAAATTTATCAAAAGATAAAGCGATAATTTTAATTTCACATGATTATGAATTATTGTCAAGGGTTGTAGATAGAGTGATATTCCTTGAAGAAGGAAAAATTTCACAAGATTTTATTTTAAAAGAAAGAAATCAATTAACTAATATTTTTCAAAAAATAAAAGGAGGAAAAGAAAATGAAAGTTAAAGATTTGATTTTAGTTGCTATTTTAGGAGCAATAAGTTTGGTTGTTACAATGATTGTAACATTTGCATTATTCCCATTAGGAGCATTTACTCATTGTATTAGTCCGGGAGTTGCAGGTTTGTTTTCAGGAACCGTTTTTGTATTTATGTGTAATAAAATTGGTAAAAAAGGAAGCTTCTTTTTATTCTCAGCAATTTTTTTAATAGTTATGGCAGGAGCAGGTTTCTATCTACCATGGATTATTTCTTATACAGTTTCAGCAATTATTGGAGAAGTTATTCTTAGCAGTGCAGGATATAAAAATAAAATTGCACAATTTGTCGCTTTTGGATTGTTACAAGTAGGTAGTGAATGTGGACAAGTTATCCCTGTAAATTTCTTTTTGCAATCATTCAAAGATACTTGGCTTGGTAAAAATGGAATGACAGAGAGTGCTTTAAATGAAATGATAAAATATTCATCAGGAACTTATGCATTAATTACTTTGACAATAGTATTTGTCCTAGGTGGTATTGGTGTTATAATCGGAAATAAAATTTTAGAAAAACATTTCAAAAAAATAAAATAATTTTTTAATTCCTTCAAAGAGAGATATGTTTACAGAGATATGTTTACAATATCTCTCTTTTTTGTTTTTTTTTTGTAAGAATTATGATATAATAAATACAGTTTTATGGTTATTGTATAAAAGTGTAT
>UMJL01016404.1_pt1 | contig 39597 bp, 38 predicted proteins | sample 1966071 | NCBI WGS metagenome assembly UMJL01 (sample SAMEA4836148, study PRJEB28245) | human gut metagenome | biome: gut microbiome; material: fecal sample | place: Denmark | collected 2008
CTAATTACTGCGGCATCAATTTTTTTGAGTGTAACAATTTTTGTAAGATTAGGATTTTCAGCAAATTTATTTGACAAGGCTGTTCTTGTTAATACTCAAACAAAGGAAAGAGGATATAATTCCAAAAAAGATTATACATATCTTTTAGGAAAAAAAGGAAAAACGATAAGTATTTTAAGACCTACAGGAAGAATTACAATTGATGGAAAAATTTATGATGGAAAAACTTATGGAGATTTCATCAAAAAAGATGTAGGAATAGAAGTTGTAGAAATAAAAGATGGACATATTTATGTTAAGGAGGATATATAATGCCGATAATAATACCAGCTTTAGTAGTAATTTTTTTAATAGTATTTTTGACACTTGTGCCAATTGGTTTGTGGATTACAGCAAGATCATCTGGAGTGCCAGTTTCAATGGGCTCACTTGTTGCAATGAGATTTAGAAGGATTAATCCAAGTCACATAGTTTATGCCTTGATTAAATCTCATCAAGCAGGAATTCAAATTTCAAGTTCTGATTTGGAAAGTCATTTTCTATCAGGAGGAGATGTAAACCAAGTTGTAGATGCCTTGATTGCAGCAGAAAGAGCAAATATTGATTTAAATTTTCAACAAGCAGCAGCAATGAATCTTGCGGGAAGAAATGTTTTTGAAGCCGTTCAAGTTTCTGTAAATCCAAAAGTAATAAATACACCAACCATAGCAGCCGTTGCAAAAAACGGAATTGAAGTTAAAGTTATTGCAAAAGTTACAGTAAGAGCAAATATCGAAAGACTTGTAGGAGGAGCTGGCGAAGAAACAATAATCGCAAGAGTAGGCGAAGGAATTGTAACAACAGTTGGTTCATCAGATACGCACGCAGAAGTTTTAGAAAATCCAGATAATATTTCACAAACAGTTCTAATGAAAGGACTTGATAGTGGTACAGCTTTTGAAATTCTTTCAATAGATATTGCAGATGTAGATATAGGACGTAATGTTGGAGCAGAATTACAAAGAGATCAAGCAGAAGCTGATAAAAATATAGCCCAAGCGAAAGCCGAAGAAAGACGTGCCCAAGCTATAGCGCTTGAACAAGAAAACAGAGCGAAAGTAGTAGAAGCTCAATCAAAAGTTCCACTAGCAATTGCAAGAGCACTAGAAAGCGGAAATCTTGGAGTTTTAGATTATTATAATATGAAAAATATAAACGCCGACACTCAAATGAGAAATAAAATATCAGAAACTGATAGCAGAGATGAAATTTAATGGCAAAAGATAATTTAAAAACCAAGTTTTATAAATTTATTTATCTACTTGATAAAGAAAATAATAAAGAAGAAGGAAAAGATACACCAGATTTTGATACTTGGTTAAAAGAATTAAAAAAAGAAGAAAATAATAATCTAAAAAAACAAAAAAAATTAAAAAAGAAGATGACATTTGGACAAGCCATGTCATCACTTGCAAAAGATACAAAAAATAAATCCAATAACAAAAAAACATACACAAATGATTACCAAAGATTTGAAAGAAGAAATCTACAAGCTTACAATGAAAAAAAAGTAAGTGCAAAAAAATCATACAAAAAAACCGAACAAATTTCAAAAAATCAAATCGAAGATTATTGGAAAGAAAATGAAAAAATAAAATTAGAAAAAAATGAATTAAAAAAGGCGATTATCTATTCAGAAATAATAGGAAAGCCAAAAGCAAAAAGATGAGAAATTCAAAAGAATTTCTCATCTTTTTTATGTTAATTAGAAATGATATTTTATTTTATCTTTAATTCTATTAACACTTTATATAAATTAGTTGTTAGTTTCCAAATCGTTCAAGTATTGCATATAATTTTGGATTATTTCATACATAAAAGTATGAAAAAAAATAACTCGATAATTAACAAAATTATTTTGATTTTAATATTGACAAGAAAAGCAGAGAGATAATAAAAATAATATTTTTAACAAACTTATCGGGGGGGGGTAAAGTGAAAGTATTAAAACTAAATATAAAAAACTTTATATAATTTAGTTACTTATTAAGTTTGAAAATATAAATAAATAGGAGAAAAAAATGAATAAGAAAAACAAAAATATTTTTAGAGGAATTTTTTTGTTGGCGTTTATCATGTTAAACTTAATTTTTTCAGGAAATAAAGTTTTTGCGGTAAAACATGTAGCTCACGAAAAAGATCCTAACAATGTCTATCTAATAGAAAATAGGCAAAACTTTTTGAGAGTTGTAACAGGTTCACCAGATGATAAAACACAAGCTGGGAATTATGAACCAACGGCACTTGGAGCAGCTGATTGGAGCTTGTGTCTTCAAAAAGGTAAAGCATATCCAAATTTCGATCCGGCAAAGCCTCCACACTTTAGCCAGTTGTTTTTTGATGAAGATGATTTATTAAAATATTTTCAAAATCCAGGAAATCAATATATAGGTTTATATACTATGCAAGAAAATGTTAGTCCTGATGATTTTGTCGATGCAATTAAGGATGCTAACAAAGCAGGTCATCATCCTGATACAGAAGATTCATACACTGTATATATTACAGCAAAAAATTTGATGTATCTTTTTGCTCAAGATCCTGAAAATATTGCAAATGGTCAGAGAGCTTCTTATTATTCAGTAATTCAAGATGAATTATGGCATTTTATAAATTCTCAACAAAGATCAAATTGGTCTAATCAGATTACAAAAGATAAAGCGAATAGAGTAAGAGCAATAATTGATAAGCATTACGGAAAAGATGATTTAATACCAAGATATATACAAGCAACTATTGATGTTTATAGATCTGCTTGGTGGGGTGGAAAAAAGGGTGTACAAAATACTGCAACCTTGCGTATGGATTATCTTAGAGAAAAAGTTGAGTTTGAAAAAGTAAATGAAAACAATGTAAAGCTTGGAGGAGCTGAGATAGAGATAACCAAGCTAGAAAGTGAAAAAGTAAATATATATGATAATCACGTAAAAGATCCTGAAGAAAATTATAATAAAACATTTACAACAGTAGCAGATAAAAATCACTTTATTGATATGCGTGAGGGTGTTTATAAATTCCATGAGAAGAAAGCACCAAAAGGACATAAAACAGTTCCAGATTTTAAATTCAAGGTAACAATTGATGGTAAGGTAGAACTTGTAGAACCAAGCGATGAAGTAAAAAAACTCGTAAAAGTTGATAGATTTAAACTTATAATCAAAGACGAATCAGAGATATTTGAACATGATGTAAAGAAAGTTTCTTTTACTAAATATGGTATAAATTATAAGCTTGCAAAAGGTGCTGAGCTTGAAATTTATGAAAAAGATACAGACAAAAAAGTAGCTCAATGGACAACTGATGGAAAAAATAATTGGGAACTAACTCTTCCAGCTGGTAAGAGATATAGATTTCATGAAAAGAAAGCACCAGCAGGTTGTAAACTTATAAAGGATTTTGAATTTACAGTTCATAAAGAAGAAGGAAAAGCGACAGAACTTCACAGTGTTGCGGATACTTCAAAAGTTTACTTGCAAGGGTCACAAGTTATAGTAATTGATGAGGAAAAGCCAAAGAAAGAAATACAAATTGAAAAACTATCAGATGATAGTAAAGCTTTAGCAGGTGCTGAATTTGAACTTTATATCAAAGGAGAGCCTGTACCAATAGATAGATGGACATCAACTACCGATATTAGAAAAACAAAAGTTTACCCAGGTGTAGTTTATACAATCAAAGAAACAAAAGTGCCAGAAGGTAAAAAATATAAAAAAATTGCTGATTTTGATTTTTCAGTTGAAGATAATGGAAACATAAAACTAGAAGGAAGTCCAGCAGATGTAAAAGCAACTGGAAATAAACTTTCAATAACAAATACTTATCCAGAAAAATTCAGGATAGGCTTTGCTAAGAAAAAATCAATTTTAGATCCTACTTTTTTGACTGATGCAAGATTTGAAGTCCATGATGAAAAAGGAAATGTAGTTGAAAAATGGTGGACTGTAAACAAAATAACTCATTTTGAAATAAAACCAGGAAAATATACTGTAAAAGAAGTAGTAAATCCTAAAGGATATGAAGAGATTAGTGATTTTGTTTTTGAATTGAAAAAAGACGGAACTTTCATTATAGAAAATTATGACAAGATAAAGACTGATGGAACAAAAACAGGAGTATTATTTACACAAGCAACTTCAGATACCAATCAATGGGAAGGTTCAATACCACTTGTGACTATGGTGGATAGGCAATTAAAAGAAAAGAAGGTAACTATCTCAAAAATAAATGAAAATAATGAAAAAATTTCTGGTGCAAGACTTGAAATTTGGAGATTTAATGGTACCACCACCACCCATATAGCCGACCTAGATACTACCGATAAAGATCAAGAAGTCACATTAAACTGTGAAAGAACTTATTTGATAAGTGAAACACATGCTCCTGATGGATATAAAAAGATTCAAGATTTTAAACTCCAAGTAGATGATAAAGGAGAAATGAAATTAATTGACAATCCAAATAAAGATTTGGTTAAACTTGAGGGTGATAAGCTCATAATAAAGGATCAAAAAAATGAAAAAGATATTTTCATATCAAAAATTAATGAGCTAAACAAAAGAGTAGCTAATGCCAAATTTGATATTTTTGAATCTACAAATTTGACTAAGTCTTTAGGAACTATTACGTCTAAGGCAGAAGGAGAAGATGCTAATATTAAAGTATCTTTTGGTAAAGAATATGTAATAAAAGAAAAAGAAGCTCCTGAAGGTTACAATAAAATTAATGATTTCAAAATAAAAGTCGGAGAAGATGGAGCAATAACTTTTGTCGGAAATCATGATAGAGTTACTATTGACGGTAATAAATTAAAGATAAAGGATCCTTTCAAAGAATATCCTGTAACACTAAAGAAAGTAGACGAAGAAGGAAATGCACTTGGTGGAGTTCAATTTAAAATTTACTCAAAAAGAGAAAACGGAAACTACGGTTGGGATGATAATTGGAATTCAAACAAGGAATATTCAAAAGGCTTGTGGCCAAATGAATATAAAGTAGAAGAAGAACAAACTCCAGAAGGATATGAACCAATAGATCCTTTTGAATTTGAAGTGAAATCCAATGGAACAATTGAGCTAAAAGGAGAAAATAAAAATGTAAGTGTAGACAAAAATAGTGCTACAATAAAAATCAAAAATAATTTTAAAAAATATAAAGTAAAATTTAAAAAAGTAGATCAAGATAACAAGCAATTAAACACTGCAAGGTTAGAAATTTATTCTCAAGATGATACTAGGATAGAAGGCTGGAATACGAATATTGTTGCAGAAGTATCATTAAAACCAGGAGTTTATAAGCTAAAAGAAACAAAAACTCCAGATGGATATAAGGGAATATCAGAAATTACTTTTACTGTCAAATTAGATGGTAGCGTAGAGTTGACTAATAATGAAAATGCAAGTCTCGAAGGAAATCTAATAACAGTAAAGAATAAAAAGAAAGATGTTCCTCCACCACCTCCAGAAAAACCTAAAAAGACATTAAAACTTACAGTTCACAAATTACTTTTGAGTAAAGATGAATTCGATAAATGGAAGTCACCAGATGCATACAATGCGAGTCAAGATAAGGCTGATTTTGATAAGCTTGTTGGACATAATGTTCAAGAGATTGCAGATGTATATTTTGTATGGAAAAATGAAAAAGATCAATACATTGATGCTAAAGGAAATGTAGTTGATTCAATTGACAAAGCCTTAGGACAATTGACAAAACCAAGTGGAGCAGAGTTTGATACATCAAAACTGCCTGATGGAACTTATAAAATTTACGAAGTTAAGGAAAAATCAACTTACTCTGGATTAAATGGAGAAGTTTTGACTGAAATGAAAGCAGCACCAATAGAGATTAAACTTCCATTTGAAAATGAAAAAGGTGTAGTTGAACACGTTCATGTATATCCAAAGAATACTTCTGATAAACCAAAGATTGATAAAAACTTTGATGAAACAGTAACAGATCAAGGGGTAGATAATACTTTAGATGTTATTAACTACCAAAGAGAAAAATCTAAAATTAACAGAACTATTGGAGACAATATCCCTTATGCTGTAAAAACTATAATTCCTTTAGGCTCTGAATACAAGAAATTAATTTGGACAGATAATATGACTGAAGGATTATCATTTAATAAAGATGTGGTTGTAGAGGGTGCAGGAATAACTAAAGCGGATTATGAGATAGTAGAGGATGAACGAGGATTTAGCTTATCGTTAAACGAAAGTGGTCTAGAAAAGGTTAAAAATGCTTGTAAAAATGTAGAGCTTGAAATTATGTTAAAATACTCTGCAACTTTAAATGCTAAGGCAAGTATTAATTTAGATAAAAATCAAGAAAATACAATCGCTCTAGATTATAGCAACACTCCAAGTAAATCTAGCGAACCACTAGAAAATAACCCTATAGATGGAAAAATCAAAGTAGAAAAATCTTGGGATAAAGATGGAAATAATCAAGTAACAGATGCAGATAAAAATGTGGCTGTAACTTATATTCTTGAAGAGAAAAATGGAAATGGATACAGTGAAGTTTCATCAGTAACTCTTAGATATGACAAAGCAAATCCTAATCAGTCATTCTCTTATGAGTTTACAGGACTTGATAACACTAAAACCTATAGAGTAAGAGAAAGAGTTGGTGGATACGAGCCTAAGTATATCTCTTTTGAGCAAGGAGTATTAAAGATTACCAACAATGCTAACAAAACTTATTTGAGACCTTCAAACCCTAAGGTTGTAACTTATGGCAAGAAATTTGTAAAGGTAGATACACAAGATGATAGGCTACTAGGTGCTATATTTGCAATCAAAAAAGATGGTAAATATTTGAAAGCTAAGAGTGTTGGAAGAAGAACTCAAGATAAGGAAATCTTGAAGCAAGCTAAAGATAAGCTTAGTGAAGCCTTGGATGCTTATAATAATTTAAAACCAGAACAAATTGGAAAAGAAGATGAAACAAAAGCAAAAAACCTTATTGCAAGTAGCCAAGAAGCCTTTAATAAAGCATTTGAAAATGAAGGAATAGGGTTTGAGTATACTACTGATTTAAATGATGCCGATTTGATTAAACTTACTTCAAATGAGAATGGGCAATTTATGATTAAAGGTCTAGGAGCAGGAAATTATGAGCTTGAGGAGTTGAAAGCTCCTAATGGATATGCAAAATTAAGAAATATTAGATTTGTAGTAGATGAAAATAGCTTTAACAATGGAGATATTAAATATTCAGATGAGTCTAAAACCAATGATGCAAGTAGAGTGATTAATAAGAAAATAAGTATTCCTCAAACAGGTGGCATAGGATCATTAATATTTATGTTAATAGGTTTAAGCTTGATGGTATTTGCTTTTATAAAATATAAAAGAAGTCTTAATATATCAGAGTCTAATAATATGAATATATAACTAGATATAAAAATAGATGAGTTTTAAATTAAGCAAGAATAAAATTAGAAATATTTGATAAAAACAGCTACGCTAAGTGTAGCTGTTTTTTGATTATCTAAGATGGTATAATAAACTAAAGGAGTGATTAAAATTAAGGAGATTATAGAAATAAATAATACCGAAATAATTATGGGTTTATTCGGTAATTTTGATAAAAATAGAAAATATATTGAAAACAGATTTGATGTAAAAATTAAAACTGAAAATGGAAATATAAGTTTAAATGGAGAAGAGGTTAATTTAAATCTTGTAAAAAAACTTATTGAAGAAATTATTCAAGTAATAAAAAAAGAAGGAAATATTGACTATCAAAAATTAAAATATTTTTCTGATATGCTTGTTTCTGAAAACAAAGAAGTTATAAAATCTTCTCTTGATAAAGTTATTGTTACAACAGCAAATGGCAAACCAATTAAGCCAAAAACTTTAGGTCAAAAATCTTATGTTAATATGATTGAAAATAATGATGTGGTTTTTGGAATTGGACCTGCTGGAACTGGAAAAACTTATTTAGCTGTTGCAATGGCGATAAGAGCTTTCAAAAATAATGAGGTAAATAGAATTATTCTTACAAGACCTGCCGTTGAAGCGGGAGAGAGTTTGGGATTTTTGCCAGGAGATTTGCAAGATAAAGTTGATCCATATTTAAGACCTCTTTATGATGCACTTTTTGAAATTTTTGGTTTTGAAACTTATCAAAATTTAGTTGAAAAAGGCGTAATCGAAGTTGCACCTCTTGCTTACATGAGGGGAAGAACTCTTGATAATTCTTTTGTAATTTTAGATGAAGCACAAAATACAACTTTTGAGCAAATGAAGATGTTTTTGACAAGACTTGGCTATGGCTCAAAAGCCATTATAACTGGAGATATAACTCAAATCGACCTTCCTCGTGGTAAAAATTCTGGTTTGAAATCTGCCTCAAGAATTCTTAGAAATGTTAGAGGAATAGAATTTATGGAATTTACTTCAATCGATGTAGTAAGACATCCTTTAGTTCAAAGAATAATTGAAGCTTATGATAAGGCAGATAAGGAAAAAGAAAAAAATGAATTTAATAATAAATAATGAAACAAAAGAAGAAGTAAACATTGAAAAATATCTTGAAAAAGTCATTAGAGAAGTTTTAAAGCTTGAAGATATTGATGAGAAAAAATGTGAAGTATCACTTTCTTTTGTTGATGAGGAAAAAATAAGACAATTAAATAAAGATTTTAGGTCAATTGACAGGGTAACTGATGTTTTATCTTTTCCAATTGAAGATTTTTTTAATGAAGATAGGGAAAATATATTGGAAAAACCCTATCTTATGCTTGGCGATGTTGTAATTTGTCTTGATGTTGCAAGAAAGCAAGCAGATGATTTGGGACATTCTTTTGAAAGAGAAGTAATATATTTAACTTGCCATTCAATTTTACATCTTTTGGGCTATGACCATATAGAAGATGATGATAAAAAAATTATGAGAGCTAAGGAAAAAGAAGTTATGAAAAATCTTGGAGTATTCAAATGAAAGATGAAAAACAATTAATTGAAGAAATAAAAGACCAAGTAAAAAAAGAATTAAAAGAAGAAAAGAAGAAAGAAGATGAGGCGGAAAAATATATTCCAAAAGCAAAAAGCCCTGGGGAAAAATTTGTAAAAGGATTTGATTATGCTTTTGAGGGCTTGGTTTTTGCAATAAACAATGAAAAAAATATGAAATTTCATGTCCTAACTTCTATTCTTGTTTTATTTATTTCTTTGTTCTTAAATGTTTCAAGAGTAGAGATGATGTTTTTGGTTTTTTCAATTGCCTTTGTGATTTCTTGTGAGCTTTTAAATACTTCGCTTGAACAAGCAGTAAATCTTGGGGGTGGAGGAAAAAAATCAAAAGAAGCAAAAGCCAGCAAGGATTTGTCAGCAGCAGCAACTTTTGTGTCAGCTATGAACACACTTTTTATTGCTTATTTGGTATTTTTTGATAAAGTTGCAAATTTTTCATCATCAGTTGTACTAAGAATTTCAAGAAGACCATCCCATCTTGCCCTTATAACTGTGTCAATTGTAATAATTTCTACCATATTTTTTAAAGGAATTTTTTACAAGGGCCATGGAACAGCTTTTCATGGTGGATTTGTTTCAGGACACACATCAATTGCCTTTTGCCTTGCTACAATCGGCTCAATGAGAATTGATGAAGGATTTTTGATTTTTGTATTTTATGGTCTTGCAATTATAGTTGCAGAAAGTCGTTTTGAGGCAAATATCCATTCTCTTCCAGAAATTATAAGAGGAGCGATTTTGGGAACGGCGACAGCTTTATTAATATTTGGAGTATTTTCATGAAAAAAGATTTAAAAGAATTGATACAAATTGCTATAGAAAATAAAAAAAATTCTTATTCGCCTTATTCAAAATTTAGGGTATCAAGCCTAGTTTTGACAAAAAAAGGAAATATTTACAAGGGAGTAAATATAGAAAATGCAGCTTATTCAGTGACAATTTGTGCGGAAAGATCTGCACTTGCAGGAGCAATAAGCGCAGGCGATAGAGAAATTGACACAATAATTATTACAGGGGATAGTAATATGACTTATCCTTGTGGAGTTTGCAGGCAATTTATGGCAGAGTTTTTAGATTCTGATTCAAAAATTGTAATAGCCAACTCAGTTGATGATTATAAGATATATGGACTTGATGATATTCTTCCATATAACTTTTCAAAAAAAGATTTGGAGGAAAAATGAAATCAGGTTTTGTATCGGTAGTAGGAAGGGCAAATGTAGGAAAATCTACTTTGATGGAAAAAATATTGGGAGAAAAAATTTCAATAATTTCAAACAAACCTCAAACTACAAGAGATGAAATAAAAATAATATATAATGACGAAAATTCACAAATAATTTTCTTGGACACACCAGGCATTCAAACGCCAAGAAATAAACTTCAAGAACATTTACTAGAAGTTTCAGAAGATAGCCTAAAAGATTCTGATATAGTGACTTTTATTGTTGACAATTCTCTAAGCATTGGAAGACTTGATAAGATGATTTTGGAAATTTTAGAAAAAGTAAATGCTCCAAAAATTCTTCTTATAAATAAATGCGATCTTTTAGAAGAAGGGGAAATTGAACAAATAAAAAGAACTTACATAGGCTTAAATACTTTTGATTATATAATTCCAATTTCAGCTTTAAACGATGAAAATATTGGAAAATATATAGAAACAGTAAAAGAAATATTGCCAGAAGGGCCTCTTTATTATCCATCAGATATGATAACTGACAAAAACGAAAGATTTATTGTGTCAGAAATTATCAGGGAAAAAGCTTTGAAAAATTTATCAAATGAAATCCCTCACGGAATTTTTGTAAGAATTGACCAATTCAAAAAAAGAGAAGACAAAAATTTATATGACATATACGCAAGTCTTATTTTGGAAAGACCAAGTCACAAGGAAATAGTAATAGGAAAAAACGGTAGTAAAATTAAAAAAATTGGCATGGAAGCAAGATGCGAAATTGAAGTTTTTATGGATAGCAAAATTAATTTGAAATTGTGGGTTAAGGTCGAAAAAGATTGGCGTAAAAAACAAAAATTGGTGAACAGGTTTGGTTACAAGTGATAATTCAAATGTAGAAGGATTTGTTTTAAGAGAATTTTCCTACAAAGAGTCAAGCAAAATCATAGAAATTTTTTCAAAAGATATGGGAAAAATTTCCATAATTGCCAAGGGAGTTTTGAATAAAAAAAATTCAAATCTTTCTTCAACTCAAAGATTTGTCAAAGCCTCATACAATCTTTACAAGTCTGGAGAAAAATTTTTTGGAATAAGAGATGCGTCATTATTAAAATCTTATTCGAAATCAAATAAAAATTTTGATATAATAATATACAAATCGGCAATTTGTGATTTGTTATTAAAAACAATTGATTATGACCAAAAAGACTTAGTTTACAATTTGTTGGACAAGACTTTTGACAGTTTTGAAAAAGCAAGCGAAAATTATTTTAATATTTTCCTTTGCTTTTTATTAAAGTACATATCTTTTTCAGGTTTTAAACCAAATTTAAAAGAATGTTCCTTGTGTGGATCAAAAATTAATCCTAGTGATGCTTATTTTTCTATAAAAGATGGGGGCATAGTTTGTTCATCTTGCAAGAAAATAAAAAAGGATATAGTATATCTTACGAGAGAAGAATATTTGTATATTTTAAAATTAATCTATACTCCAACTGATGAGGTTTCAAAGATTAATTTAAATATTGAAAAGGAAAAAATTATAAATTTGATAGTAAGCTATGTACTGAGATGTTTGGAAATTAGAAAATTTAGCTCACTTGATTGGGTAATGAAATTAGTCAAATAATAGGAGAAAAAATGTATTTTGAAGATTTAATGCTAAAATTAATAAAATATTGGGAAGAACAAGGTGCATCAATCATGCTTCCTTATGATTTGGAAAAAGGTGCAGGAACAATGAATCCTCATACTTTTTTGAGATCTTTGGGAAAAGAACCTTGGAAAGTTGTTTATGTAGAACCATCAAGAAGACCAGCTGATGGTAGGTATGGAGAAAATCCAAATAGATTATACCAACATCATCAACTACAAGTTTTACTTAAACCAACTCCAGAAAATATTCAAGATTTATATTTAAAAAGTCTTGAGGTAATTGGAATTAATCCAAAAGAACACGATATAAGATTTGTAGAAGACAATTGGCAATCACCAACTCTTGGAGCTTGGGGACTTGGCTGGGAAGTTTGGCTTGATGGAATGGAAATAACTCAATTTACTTATTTTCAACAAGTAGGCGGAATTAACTGCGAGCTTGAAAGTGGAGAAATAACCATGGGCCTTGAAAGAGTTTGTATGTATTTACAAAATGTAGATAATGTTTTTGATATTAAGTGGTCAAAAGATTTAAAATATTCAGATGTTTTCCAATTGCCAGAATATGAAAATTCAAAATATTCATTTGAAGATGCTGATAGCGAAGTTTTGGAAAAATTATTTGAAATTTATGAATCAGAAGCAAACAGATTAATTGACAAAGGTCTTGTGTATCCAGCTTATGATAATGTATTAAAATCATCTCACACTTTTAATACTTTGGATGCAATGGGAGCAATTTCTGCATCAGAAAGAAGTCACTATATTAAAAGAGTAAGAGATATTTCTAGTAAGGTTGCAAAATCTTATATTGAAAAAAGAGAAGAACTAGGATATCCACTTTTAAGAAAGGATAAGTAATGAGCAAATATTTATTAGAAATAGGAGTTGAAGAATTTCCTTCAGCTTATATAAATTCGACAAAAAAACAGCTTGAAGAAAAATTCAAAAAATTAATTGAAGAAAATAAATTAAGTGTAGAAGAAATAAAAGTAGAATCCACTCCAAGAAGATTTGCAATTTTACTTGATGGACTTGAAGAAAACAAATCAGACGAACTTATTAGTGTAAAAGGTCCTTCCAAAAAAATTGCCTACGACCAAGAAGGCAATCCATCAAAAGCGCTTTTGGGATTTTTGAGAGGACAAAAAGCAGAAGTTTCTGATGTAATTATTAAAGATTTTAAGGGCGAAGAATATATTTATGTAGAAAAAAAAGAAGAAAGTCCTTCAATAAAAGAAGTTTTACAAAAAAATGTATATGAGCTTGTGAAATCATTAAACTTCCCAAGATCTATGAGGTGGGGAGGAAGATCAATTAGATTTGCAAGACCAATCAGATATTTTCTATCCTTATTAGATGATGAAATTTTGGAATTTGATGCTGAAGGAATTAAAGTATCAAATACAACAAAAGGTCATAGAGTTTTAGGGAAAAGTGAAATTCTTGTAGAAAAAATTGAAAATTATGTAGAGTTACTTAGAGAAAATTATGTAATTCTTTCCTACAAAGAAAGAAGAGAAATAATTTTAAGAGGTCTTAATCGCTATGCCAAAGAAATTGGTGGAAAATTTTTAAAAGACGAGGACTTACTTGAAGAAGTTATAAATATTGTCGAATATCCTACAGTTTTGATGGGAGAGCTTGATCAAGAATATTTAAAATTACCAAAAGAAGTAATTGTAACACCAATGAAAGATCATCAAAGATATTTTCCGATTGTAGATGATAATGAAAAATTAATGCCATATTTCTTGCTTGTAAGAAATGGGGATGATTTTGCCAAAGAAAATGTAATAAATGGAAACAAAAAAGTTCTTACTGCAAGGCTTGAAGATGCAAAATTTTTCTATGATATAGATAATAATAAAAAATTAGAAGATTATGTGGAAGAGCTTAATAGATTGACATTTTTTGAAGGACTTGGTTCAGTTTATCAAAAAACTGAAAGACTTATTTCTCTATCAAAAAATTATCTTGATGAATTTAAGCTTGGAGAAGATGTTTCAGATAATTTATTAAGAGCAGCCTATCTTTCAAAGGCAGATCTTGTAACAAAAATGGTTATAGAATTTACAGAACTTCAAGGAACAATGGGAAGAATTTATGCGACAAATTCAGGCGAAAACAGCCAAGTTGCAAATGCAATTGAAGAAGCCTATAGGCCTAGAAGCTCAGAAGATTCACTACCAAAATCAGTTGCAGGAATTGTTTTATCAATCGCTGATAAAATTGATACAATAGCTGGACTTTATATAATTGAAAATTATGTAACAGGAAGCCAAGATCCTTTTGGACTTAGAAGATCAGCGATTGGAGTTATAAATATAATTGCAGATAATAAAATTGATGTTGATTTGAAAGATTTAATCAAAGATGCCCTTTTTGTTTATACAGAGAAAAATGAAATTTCTTTTGATTATGACAAAACTTTAGAAAAAATAGTAGAATTTTTCATCGATAGGCTTAAAAATATGCTCATAGACAAGGGCTTCCGATATGATTTTGTAAATGCAGTTCTTGCTACTGGAGAAACAAATATTTTATCAGTTATAGAAAAAGTAAAATCTGTTGAAGAATTTGTAGAAAAAGAAAATAGTGAAGAAATTCTAAATTATTTTACAAGAATTAATAATTTTACCAAGGATTTTGAAAATACAGAAGTTAATGTAGAAATGCTTGACCAAGGTTTAGAAAAACAATACTACGACCTTATAGAAAATTTGGATTGCGAAAAATATTTAAGCCAAAAATTATACACAAAAGCCCTAGAAGAAATTGCCTCTACTATGGACCATGGTAACGAATATTTGGATAATACAATGATAATGGTTGAAGATGAACAGTTGAAAAATAATAGGTTGGCATTATTAAATAAACTAGCAACAAATATTTCTAGAATATTTAATATAAAAGATTTAGTTAAATAGGTGATAGTATGGATTGTGATGTATTGAATGTTTATATAATCAGTGATTCCACTGGAGCAACAGCAGAAACATTTGTAAAATCAGTAATAACTCATTTTCCAAATGTGAATTTCGAAGTTAATAGAAAATTTAATATTGATAGTGAAAATAAAATTAACAAAATTGTTGAAAAAATTCCTGAAGATTCAATAATAATCCAAACTATAGCTGAGAAAAAACTTGAAGAATATTTGAAACAAAAAGCTAAAAAAGAAAATATAAAAGTTATAGATATATTAGGGCCAGCTCTTTCACTTTTTGAAGAAGTTACAGGGCAAAAAGCTCTAAGAGAGAAAAAACTCACAAGAAAATTATCTGATGATTATTTTTCAATGATAGAATCCATAGAATTTGCCGTAAAATATGATGACGGCAAAGATTCAAGAGGAATAAAAGAGGCAGATATTTTACTACTTGGAGTTTCAAGAACATCAAAAACACCTGTGACTATGCTTCTTGCAACAAAAGATTATAAAGTTTTTAATCTTCCTTTGGTTCCAGAAATAAGACTTCCAGAAGAAGTTTTCGAAATTGATCCAAAGAGAATCATAGGTCTTACTATTGATCCTGATAAATTATCAAAAATTAGAGAAGATAGGTCAAAAGGCCTTGGCTTAAAATCAAAAAGTGAATATTTTGATAAGGAAAGAATTAATAGAGAATTAAAATACGCAAAGGGAGTTTTTGAAGATTTGGATTGTAAAGTTTTTGATGTAACATTAAATACAATAGAACAAACAGCCACAGACGTTCTAGAATATTACAAAAAGAATTTTTCTTAAAAAATATGCTGCTTTTGCAGCTTATTTTTTATGTGGAGGAGGCTTATGGAAAATACCAAACTTATTTTGTCAAGACGACTTATTATTAGAAAATTTGAAAAGGAAGATTTAGAAAAAAATCTAGAATTTATAAAAGATTCAAAATTTTTTTATTTTACAAATTTAGAAACAAAAGAAGAAGTAATCGAAAAAACTTCAAAATTTTATAAAGAAAAAGAAGACTATAATTTTTGGCACATAGTAAAAAAAGGAACAAATGATTCAATAGGAGTTATAAAAGCCTTCGAAAAAAATGATGGAGTTGGACTTTTTATAATTATAAATAAATCACTAAGAAACAGAGGATATGCAAGAGAAGCCCTTGAGGCAGTTATAGATTATTTCTTTACCCTTGGCGAGAAAAAAGAAATTTATTTAAAAGCAGAAAAAAATAATGGAGCTTTTAAATCTATTATAGAAAATTTACACTTTAAAAAGTATGATGAAGATATAAAGTATAGCTACTACAAGATGGATAATCTTGATTATATGAAATATTTTGCAATATTTGGAGAAATATAGGAGGGATAGATGGAAAAAAAATCCGAAATTATGGTATTGGACTTTGGTGGCCAATATAACCAACTTATTGTAAGAAGAATAAGAGAAATGGGAGTTTATGCATCGCTACATGATTGCGATGTGGATTTAAAAACTCTTGATTTTGAAAATTTGGACGGAATAATTTTGACAGGTGGTCCACAATCAATTCACAGTGACGATAGTCTAAAATTAAATCCAGAAATTTTAAATTTAAACGTGCCAGTTCTTGGGATTTGCTATGGAATGCAAGCTCTTGCTTTCCATTTTGATGGAGAAATAAGCGAAGCAGAAAAAGGAGAATACGGAAAAACTCCTTTATTTGTTGATCAAAGATCAAAATTATATGAAAATGTAGCGCAAGAATCAATAATTTGGATGAATCACAGAGATCAAGTTACAAAAATTGCAGATGGATTCAAAAAAACTGCTTGGACATTGAACTGTCCAATAGCAGGATTTGAAAACGAAGAAAAAAATATCTACGCCGTACAATTTCATCCAGAAGTTGCCCATTCCGAATACGGATTTCAAATATTAGAAAATTTCGTTTTAAATATTTGTAAAGCAAAAAAAACTTGGATAATGAAAGATTTAGCCAAAGAAACCATAGAAAATATAAAAGAAAAATATGCTGGAGAAAAAATGATTTGTGGATTATCTGGTGGAGTGGATTCAACAATAGCTGCAACACTTGTACACAAAGCAATAGGAAATGATCTTCAATGCATATTTGTAGACCACGGTTTATTAAGAAAAAACGAAGCAAAATCTGTTATGGAACAATACAAAAAAATTGGACTAAACGTAAAAATGGTTGATGCTTCAAAAGAATTTCTTGATTTACTAAAAGGCGTAGAAGAACCAGAAGAAAAAAGAAAAATAATAGGAAATCACTTCATAGAAGTATTTGAAAGAGAAGCCAAAAAATTTGGCGATGCAAAATATTTAGTACAAGGAACAATTTATCCAGACGTAATAGAAAGCGGAAAAGGAAAAGGTTCAGTAATAAAATCCCATCACAACGTAGGTGGACTTCCAGAAGATATGCTTTTTGAAGGCGTAGTAGAACCACTAAGAGAACTTTTCAAAGACGAAGTAAGAGCCCTTGGAGAAAGCATAGGCGTTCCAGAAGAAATGGTATGGAGACAACCATTCCCAGGACCAGGACTTGCAATAAGAGTGTTGGGAGATATAACCGAAGAAAAATTAGAAATAGTTAGAGAAACTGATGCAATCCTTAGAGAAGAAGTAAAAAATGCAGGATTAAACAGAGAAATTTGGCAATATTTCACAGTATTTACCCCACTAAGAACAGTAGGAGTAAAAGGCGACGAAAGATCCTACGACTACGTAGTAGTAGTAAGAGCAGTATCAAGCAAAGACGCAATGACAGTAGAAGCCTTCGATATGCCATACGAACTCCAACAAACCCTATCAAATAGAATGATAAACGAAGTAAAAGGAGTAGGAAGAATAGTCTACGACATAACTTCAAAACCACCAGGAACAATTGAATGGGAATAGTCCCACTATCTATGGGTGACCGATGCCAAAGCATCGGTCATTTTCGAGACGAAGCGTAGCTGAGTCCGAAAAACTAAGCGAGAAAACTCACAAGAGTTTTCGAGAGGACATCGGCAAAAAAATTAAAAAATCTTGTAAATTTAAAGGTTATAAAGATTAAAATGGGAACATTTGTAAAAAGAATAAATTGAATAATAGTTCCAAGTGGTTTACATTTGGACAGAAATTAGACCGTAGTTTATAGCTGCGGTCTTTGTTTTTATCCAATATGAACATTTATTTTAAATTTTATATTTTTCTTCTTACAGAAATCCTCGAATTTGTTTGAGTCAAAATTTTTATCAAACTCTTTAATTAAATGATTTTTTATTTTATCTTTTTTGATATACCAAGAGAATCTAGAAATAATTCAAAATTATTTTCGTCTAAATAATACATGACCTCATAGTCTGCTCCATCAAAAAATTCTACATCTTAATCCTCGTACCCAATCTCGGCTGATTTTTTGTTATATAATATATTTATCTCTGAAAATGGTATTGCTATTATTCAAGATTTAGAATACAATGTAGTAAATGAAACACAGTATATGAACAAGAGCTTGGTATGGAATTTATGTCTGCAAGAGAAACCGCTGCTAAATAGGGTATTTCCCAAAGAAGAGTGGTAGTTTTGTGTTCTGAACAAAGAATTAAAGAAGCAACTATGGTCGGCAATATGTTGATTATTCCTTCTTCCGCAGAAAAGCCCATAGATGCAAGAAGTACACGTTATAATCGAACTGAAGAAAAAGCGGTTAAACCTTTTTTGAAATGGGCAGGCGGTAAAGGTCAGCTTATTAAATAAATTGAACAATATTATCCTTTTGAAACGGCAAAACAACCAAATATGCCGAGGAATTCGTTGGCGGTGGTGCAGTTTTGTTTGATATTCTCAGAATATATGATTTGAAAGAGGTTTATATCAGCGATATCAATGAAGAACTTATAAATACCTATCGAATTATTCGTGATAATGTAGCTGATTTGATTAAAATGCTTTATGATATGCAGAACGACTTTATTCCGTTAGATACTGATAATCGCAAGGCATATTATATCAAAAAGCGTGAGCGTTTTAATGATTTGAAAGTCAATGGAAATGAAAGCATCAATATCGAAAAAGTGGCATTGATGATTTTCCTTAACAAGACTTGTTTCAACGGTCTGTTCCGTGGAAATAAAAAGGGGTTATTCAATGTTCCTATGGGGCATACAAAAATCCTATGATTTGTGATGAAAACAATTTAAGAGCCGTATCGAGAAAGCTGAAAAAGGTTACTATTGTATGAGGGGATTACAAAAATTCAGCTGATTTTATTGACGAAAACACCTTTGTTTATTTTGATCCACCATATAGACCTATTACAGATACAGCTAGTTTTACTGCATATACTGAGAATTTGTTTAATGATGACGCTCAGATTGAGCTTGAGCAATTTGTTGATGAAATGGATAAAAAGGGTGCATAAATTGTAATTAGTAATTCCGATCGAAAGAACTCAAATACAGACTATGATTTCTTTGATAATATCTATTCTGCACATAGAATTAAGCGAGTTAAAGCAACTCGTATGATTAACTGTAATAGCGAAGCAAGAGGAAAAATTAAGGAATTGCTTATTAGTAATTTTTAAGGAGAATTGGTATGGATATTAGAAAAGGCACAAAACTTATAGAAAATGGCACGAAAAAGGCAATTATTGAATTTGTGTTCACCGACTATATTATTTATGTTTTTCAAGGGAATTTATCTCAGTTTGATATCGTGATTAAGTATAAAAAAGACGGTAAGCGCATTAGAACACCGAAACATATTCATTGGGTAGTTGATATTATGATGAAAATGCAAGGAAATGAAGAAGTTACAAAGAAATATCTTTTTGCAATACAAAATTGTTGGAATAATTGTGTGCCGCTTCTAAATAACGATTTTGAAACCTTAAAGACCTTAATTGAAAACGGTGAAAAAGATATTAAAATAGAACAGTATTTTGACTTGAATCCTTTTGGTGAATATGATGTTGAATTTCTATATGTATTAATGGAATTGTTGGCTTTGCAAGAAAAGACTAATAGAGAGGATGCCTATATGTTTGGTAAAACCATAGAGGAATTGCTTGAAGCTGACAGAGATATTTTCAAAATTATTTCCACAGCGGGATTTAGTGGAAGAAGGGGTTAATATGTCAAACAGAAATTTTAGTGCTTGGTTATCGGGCTTTCGTGGTAGTATTGCGGACTATGGTTATTGCATAGATTTTGATAAGGTTCACAAAAATGTGGGTAGTATAAAAATTGAACTTAATATTTTGAACTCACTTATCGGCTCTAATAACATAGAAACAGATTTTGAAAACCTGATAAACAAATATACTGAAACGTTGAAGTGCATACCTCTGCTTTTGGCAGTTAGGTCGAATTAAATATATGCGATTGATGGCGACGGAGACTATACATATAATTTTAAGAAGTCTAATCTTTCGGTCGAGCAATATAAGATATTTATGCTTAAAACCGGACTTTTTGATTTAATAGAAAATCATATTGTCAACAACCTTGTAGATTATGCAACGGGTGTTGAAACAGGTCTTGACTCCAACGGTCGTAAAAATCGTGGCGGTCATTTAATGGAAAACTTAGTTGAAAGTTTTATCCAAAAAGCAGGTTTTGTTAAAGATGAGTCCTATTTCAAAGAAATGTATATTCATCAGATTACCGATAAATGGGACATAGATCTTTCGGCTATTTCAAATCAAGGAAAAACAGAAAAGCGTTTTGATTTTGTTGTTAAGACTCCTAATATGATTTATGGTATCGAAACTGATTTTTACGGCAGCGGTGGAAGTAAATTAAACGAAACAGCACGCAGTTAGAAAACACTTGCTCTCGAAATCGATACAATCGACGGTTTTACTTTTGTTTGGTTTACCGACGGAAAAGGTTGGACAAGTGCTCGCCATAATCTTGAATAAACCTTTGATGTTATGGAACACATTTATAATGTTAAGGATATGGAAAATGGCATAATTACAGAGGTTTTTGAATAATGGCAAAGAAAATTACAAAATGGGAACCTGATTATTTCGAGTTGGAAATGACAACACATTGGTCTTTCCCAAAGCGTGGCGAGTGGGCAACTCACGATGCAAAATGGCGAGGAAATTGGTCGCCGTATATTACACGAAACATTATATTAAGATATTCAAATGAGGGAGATGTAGTTCTTGACTAATTTGCAGGTGGTGGAACTACTCTCGTTGAAGCAAAACTTTTGAACTGTGATATTATCGGCGTTGATGTCAATGATGTTGCACTTGATAGATGCAAAGAAAAAATAGATTTTGAGCATGAAGGCGCAAACGGAAAGGTTTATATCCGGAAGGGAGATGCCTGAAATTTAGATTTTATTTCGGATGAAAGAATTAACCTGATTTGCACCCACCCGCTCTATGCCGATATAATTAAATATAGCGATGGCATAGACGGGGATTTGTCGCAACTCAGAGTGAAAGATTTTCTTGAAGAAATGAAAAAGGTAGCTGCAGAGAGCTACCGTGTCTTGAAAAAAGATAAATTTTGTGCTGTACTTATGGGCGATACAAGACAAAAAGGTTATATGCTCCCATTGTCTTTTGATGCTATGAAAATTTTCCAAGATGTCGGATTTACTCTTAAAGAATTGATTATAAAAGAACAGCACAACTGTAAAGCCACAGGATATTGGAAAACAAATAGTGTAAAATATAATTTTTTGCTGATTGCACACGAGTATTTGTTTGTGTTTAGGAAGTGAATTATTGATAAGGAGGTATACATTTGAAAAATAATGAGGTTTCATTTGCTGATAAACATCCAAAGTTGAATATATTTTTAGGACTGGTATTAATTATAGTGATAAGTGCATTTTTGATAATCTGTGCCAAATTAAATCAAAATTTTAAGTACAGGATAGTTAAAGTCTAAAAAAACCTTTTTTAATTAATCAATATTATATTCATAAGTTTTTAGGTTTTTTGAAATTATACAGCAATTCAATAAGCACAAAAGATTAAGAGCTATCAGACATCAAGTCCGATAGCTCTTTTCTTTTTTGTGTTCGCTTTTTATTGCAATCAAAATAATTTTGCTTTCAGAATTTTTTTATGCATATCAAGTTCAGCAACGATTTGCTCGTCTGATGACATACTAAACGGTATAGAAAATTTTCCAAGTTCGGCTATTGTAATTTCTTCAACTTCTTTATCTTTTATTATTAATTCTTGAATTTTATTGATTGCTTTATCTCTATTTAAAGTGTCAAATATTCTATAATCAAAAATAATTATCTATTTCAGCTATGCCCTTGATTAGAGACTCTTTATTGCTTTTATAATCAGTTGATGTATAACTATATGTTACCTATTATCTGTTAAGCAATACTTCCATAATATTCATAAGATTCTTATAAACACCCATTTTCTTTGCATATTTTGAAAGATGTGTAAGATTATTTTTAAAATCTAAAGCGTAGGCATTAACTGCCTTATTAAATATTTCGTTGTCAAGTTTAGTTCGATACTTAAAGCAGTCACAGATTGTTCGTTCTCGATCATAAACTTTTAATGCAACGCCATTGAACTCTTCGACAGTAATTCCGTAAAGGTAAAACTCGTTTTGGATATAATATGCTTTTACCGGTACTTCCTGCATAGCTTTAATTGCTCTTGAAAAAAAACGGAGAACAGCTACTGACTATTCACGAGGAGTAAAATCACTATATCCGTAATGAAACAATGCAGACTATCCCCTGAGGTAACAGTTTTGAAATGAGAATTTATTTGGGTAGTTCATCAGTATTCGGCAATTTTAAAATCCGTTTCTGATTAGATCAAAATAGCCTTGAATGCACAGGGAAACAACCTCATATTTTCTAATCCCTGAGCTACAAAATATGTTGTTTTTGCAACACTTCCGACTTTATTAAAAACCTCAATTGAAATTTCATGTTTATTCAACAATCCACCGACTTTCCACACACATTTATGTAATAGTATAGTTACATTATTAAAAGTAAGCATTAAAAAAAACTATCTACACACGATTGCTAAAAAATATGCGTGTAATAAATCAAAAATATATTGCGAAAAAATGATACTTATGTTATGGCACTAGTAACGAACTAATCAGGTTGCAATTATTCTTTTCTAGCAACGATCGGTTTTATCGTACCTGATAAAAAAATGATAAATTCTCGTCATATAGGTATGATAATATGGATTATCAAAATACTGCGAAGACTACACGATATATTTTATAAACAAAATTCGTTAAGTTTAGCCTTTCGGCAACGAGTGGGAATAGTAGCAAAATTTTCTAAAATGGTTGATTACAAGCTATATAGGGAGCAAAACAGATGCTAGTACTAAAATGGTACTGGAAGTAAAAAAGAATAAATTGAATAATAAAAGACTGTGTAAAATTTTGTGTATAAAAACCTCCTGATAAGGGTAAAGAAAAACTAATCAGGAGGAATTTTAATGCCGAGAAGAAGACTAAAATAAACAGGAAATAAAATATCTAAAATGTTAACTGAGGAATATAATCCTCAAAATGTATAAGATAATCAAAATGCACTAAAAAACTTTTAGGCAAAACAATGAATGAACTCTCAAAAGCAGAACTTGAAGCACATTTAGACTATGGGTATGGGAAAATCCATTATCAATTAACACAAGAAATAACAAAAAAACTGTTAAGTCATATTACGAGGAATGGCTCAAATATTGTCCTAGTTATCTATATATTTTGAAGAGGGGGGGTAACTTAGGAAAATAAATAGTAAGTTATCTATAAATTATAAAAAATTTACAGTTTATTAAAGTTGTGTAAAATTAAGACAAGTGCCATTCCTATAGGAATAGACAAACATTGATACATAAAAATGTATCAACCATTACCCTTTTATCAGGATTTAGGTTGATAAATAAAATTATTTACAGACCCTATTAGGTCCAATTTTGTGGGGGCACCTTAAATATAAGTGGTCTTAATTTAATTGTATAAAATATTTATTTCATATTTTATATTTTTCTTTAATGTATTGAGCAATATTATCAGAATCTGGGTATATAAATTTTCTATTTATACCTATATTATCTAGTTCATGAAGTATTTGTTTTTTATTACTTATTACAATCTCATATTCATAATCAATATTCTGTACCACCTTCTTAATCACATTAATATTTAAAGTGGAGCTTTGTTTAGACGAAGGTAAGGTTTTTTCAGTACTTAATTGATATATAAACAACCCCTCTTGATTTTTCCATCTATCAAATTTTATAGAAGGTTTATATATTATTATTGGGAATGCAGGAAATTTATAATCGCGTATTTCATAAGCTAATATAAATAGTATAATTAAAGGTTTATAATTTAATTTGTTTATCCTATCAAGATATGGGTTATCTTTATTAATATCAGTATCTATAATTATTTCTCTGACAAATTTTAGATTACAAAATTCTAGATAAAACTTCTCAAGTTCATCTTTTTCACTTGTATTACAATATCTGTCTAACAGATTCATCAATTCCATTATTTTCTCTTCGTTTTTAATTATATTATAATCCTCGTGTATAACTGTGTTTTTAAAGCCTTTATCATGAGCTTCTAAGATATATTTACATAATTTTAATTTCGAATAAATATTATTACTACTTATATAAGCCTTATCGAGTGATGCTTGAGCTAAGAAGTCAACCACAATATTTTTAAAAAAAGTTGAATTTGGAATTTTTAAGAATTTTCCTCAAGTTTCTTGAAAGTGGTTTCCTATCTCTTTCATGTCATGATTAATAGAGACTATATCATATTCATTATTATATACTTTAGAGGTTAGTGGATCGGCTATATTTAGATCATTACTAATTACATATATTATTACATCAGAATCCATATTATTTTAACAAGCGAAATATAGTGCTACTATTGGATTTTCAGTTATATCCAATAGTTCTGTTGGTAATCCATGATGTTGACAATATGCTATAAAACTTTTTCTACTATCATTGTCTAACATGTATCCAACTTCTCTAAAGTAATCACCTCTAGCTTCCCTTAGATAATTTTGAAATTGTGTTTTTCTATAGCCCGCTAGCTAGTAAAGGTTTTTTGTACTTGGCGCTTTCCCCTCTAAAGAAAAATTTATTTCCATTTGATGTTATTTCTTGAAGAACTTCCATAAAACTAATTAATTTTGTTATTTCAAATTTTTTCATGTTATAATTATACCACTTAATGATCGATATAATACCTTATAGGATTGTTAGATAATATATATTTTGTTTGTATGCTTTAATAAGACAAACTTGTGAGTGCTTCAGTTAAGTAAAAATAATGGTCAAGAATTAATAATAAATGCATAAAGTGATACATATAATCAAACTTATGAATAAAAAAATTAGGACTTCATTACAAAAAAACATTAAAAGCAGAAATAATATAAAAACAAATATTTGAATAATAAAATAATATTAGATATTACGTCTGGTTTGAATAACGCATATTAATTTATTTGGAATTCTAGATCAAAATAAAAATAAACAAGATTAGTATCATACTGATGAACTTTTATAATTTCCAAACATTAATGTAGGATTGTTTGGAAAAGAAAATATTACTCCATAAATGATTGAACAAATAATAATGACAGCTGATTATGATAACCGTAAATTGTTATTATAACTATGTATTTTAGTTAAAAATATATTATGATTAGAGTAAGTGATATAATTTTGAAATTATATCTGGAATTGATTCAATAGAAATTAATATAAATGTAACAATTTGCATACTTATTATGGAAGGATAATAATGATAATAAAAAATATTGAGTACCCTGAATTATTGGTAGAGGCAATAAAAAATGATAAACTTGTGATTTTTTGTGGGGCAGGTATATCGATGAGTGAACCAACCAATCTACCTAGCTTTAATGAACTTTCGGATAAAATAGCTGAATTGACCAATCAAGAAAAAAGAAATGATGAGTCCGATGAGCAATACTTAGGTAGAGTTGAAAATTTAGGTCATGATGTACACGGTGAAGTTTGCAATATACTCAGTGCAACTCAGACTCAACCAAATGCAAATCATGAAACCTTGATTGATATTTTTAAAAAAGACATTCGTATTGTTACCACTAATTATGATATTATGCTTGAAAGCGCATTAGAAAAAAAGGATAGAAAAGCAAGAATATATTCATATCCTGCACTTCCATATGGTGATAAATTTAATGGAATTGTTCATTTACATGGTGATGTTAATAATCCTACAGATATTGTGCTTACAGATTCTGATTTTGGAAAATCTTATATGTATCATGGAAATATAACAATGTTTTTAAGAGGTTTATTTGAGTCAGAATATACTGTACTTTTTATTGGATATAGTTATAGTGACATTGTAATGAAGTATTTTACAAGGTCATTACCAGATTTATCTGGTAAAAAAAGATATATTTTTACTAGTAGTGACCAAGCTAGTAACTATAAACCATTAGGGTTAACTCCTATAATTCATGAAAAAAATAATTATAAGCAAATATATGATTCCCTACTTAGAGTATCTAATTTGGTAACCAGGGATGATAATAGCTGGAGTTTAAGAATTAAGGATATTTCAGAAGAAGTACCCAATAAAATAAATGATGAATTTGACTTCGAAATCAAAGAAATATTAAACAATATACACTATTCTGATAAGTTCTTTTCAAAAATAAAAAGTAGGGACTGGGCAGAATACCTTTTTAACAAGGGATATTTTGATGAGATCTTTTCTAGTAATAAAGTAGATGATTTTGGTATTCAAAGAATAGAATGGCTATCTAGAGAAATAATTGGAAATGAAATTGATTTATTTTTGAAATTTTGTTACAAAAAAGATTTTATATTATGCAAAAAAATGCAGATAAAAATTGCGACAATAATTAGTAATCAAAATACTAAAATTGAAGTTATAGAAAAGATAATTAATTTAATTGATTTTAATAATTTAGATTTTATGTTGGTAGGTCGATTGTTAGATGTTTGTTATACAAATACACCTAAGCTAGATTTTGTTGCAAACGAAATTTATTCTTCAAGTTTATCGTTCGTATTAAATAAAAAAACAATCATATCTACGGATAAAATAGGTATAGATTTTAAGTTCGAAAACTACATTATGGAAAAGTTTTGGAATAAGTACAAATTGTTTAATAATAAATATTATATCAATATATTAAATAATATATCAAATCAACTTTATAACTTGAAAAGATATAAAATTATGGGATTTAATATAGAAGAATTTGATTTTGCTTCTTTCTATCCAAGACCTGAAGAGTATCTAAGCAATTATGAACAATTTTTTATTATTTTCAAAGAACTTTTATTAGGTATGGATAATAAGAATAAAGAATATTGGTATAAAACATATATTTCATCAGATATTCCTATATTACTTAGATCTTCCTTGTTAATATTAAGGCACATGTCTAATATTACAGGTAAAGAGAAATTAAATTTATTAAAATCTAATAATATCAAAATCTTAGATATAAGCTTAAGGGAAGAGTTATTTTGGCTATATGCAGATATCTTCCCTAAATTGGAAGATGATGATAAAAAAATATTTTTAAACGAAATAATGAATGAAGAAAAACTTTCTAATAATTTTACTGACGAATCATACTTTTATCAAAAATATAACTTGCTAATTTGGCTACAAAGGTTTGATAAAAGTAATCATGATATTATTAATAAGATAAATTCTATTAAAGAGAGATATGATTATTTTAAACCACGAGAAAATCCTGAAAAATCAATTGGTCCTACTACTGTAAGATTGGGTGATGCACAATTACCATACACTGAAATAGAAATTGTTAATAACTTAGAAGGAATTATTGATGAATTATTATCCTATGAAGGAGATGGGTTTGAACGAGCGGAGAGAATAACGCTGATTAGAAAATTAGAGAAAATTTGTTCTGAAAATGAAAATTTTAGACAGAAGCTTATAGAATTATTAATCAAGGAAAATAAACTAGATACCGATTTATGGAGAGGCATTATAATGTCTTTAGAAAAATCTAATTTATCTGAACAAAAGTTAATATATACTTTTAATAGGGTATTTTTTAATCCGATATTTGATATCTATAATCTTGAGATATCTCGTGTTATTTTTTCAATTGTAAATACAAGAAAGAATATTAGTGATAAACTTGTAAATTTCTTTTATAAAAAGATTAATTTATTATGGAAGTATTCCAGTAATACAGAAGAAAAATCACTTGATTATATGACTAGAGCATTGAATTCATCCAAAGGTAATTTAGCTTTATCATTAATTAAATTAATAGAAATTTCAGTAAAGAATAGTGGAGAAAAATATTTAGATGATAGATTTAAGGATTTTTTAGAACAAATGTTAAATGAAGAAGGATATAATGATTCTTTAGTTGTTATACTAGGTAATGCATCTTTCTTTTATAGTATTGATAGTGATTGGTGCAAAGAAAATATTTTATATAGATATAGATCTAAAGATAAAGAAACCGTAAATATAGCGTGGAATGGATTTGTACATCAATCATATTTATACACAGAATTTACGTTGATTTTTGAGCCTATATATCATGAAGCTATTAAAAACTTAGATATATTTGGTAAAAATCTGAGAAAAATAATATTAAAAGGATATGTATCTTTAATTTTTAAATTTTCAGAAAATCCTTTAAGAGATTATATTCCTAATATATTTAGTGGTGATATGGCAGATGCAACATTAGAATTATTTTATTTTGAGTTATCGAAAGGTATTGACCAATTAGATAAAGCGGGAAGAAAAGAAATATTTGATAAATGGATAAAAGAATTCTTAGACAGACGAGCAGAAAATTATCCAATAAAAACATCTAACCATGAAAAAAACCTTATTATCAAATTTTTAGTGAAATTTCCTTACTTTACTAGCAATTTAGAGGAAATATTAAAAAAATTTGATAAAGAATTTACTATAGAGCAATCTACTTTATATTTTTTCACACAAGCTATTGAAATATCAAAAGATAATGCAGAGCTGGTAAATAAATTAATGGTATTTGTTACTAATCAAATGATAAATAATACACAGGAGTTAATAACTTATAATATTAAAGAAGATTTGAAAAGTGTATATTATAAAATTTTAAAATATGAAGTGGATGTATGTAACTTAGAAGAAAACCTTAGGTTTATGAATATTATTCAATAGAGACTTATATATCGCAAATAATTTAAGAAAAATTTATTTAGAAGAATTAAAATTTAGCTCTTATAGTATCTTCACTAAAAAAACCTATTAGCCTGGATAAAAGAATACAACGGATACATACCAATTACTTAAATAGGCTTTTGGCGTTTATAAGGAATAAATGCCTAGTTTTATAAAATCAGTTATTGAAAATGAAAGATTAGTTTCAAATAGGAAAATGGAATGAAACTAACAAAAGTTTATGACTATGGTGGGAAACATTATGTTCTTTATGCGGTTGGAACAAAGGGATTTATAGTATCGGTTTATCCTGGAGAAGGTACAAGATAATGAAGAAATTAATCATAATGTTAGATTTTATATCTGATCCACTTAGGAAGGATGTTTTTGATACAAAAAATAAAGAGTTAGTTACAGGAATAGATCTTGTTGACAATGATGAATATGTCCAAAAAAAATTATAATAATCAGCCAGTGTTTTTTGACAAAAACCAAGAGAAAAAAGATAAATACAAAATGCTTGATCTGCTTGGAAAACTTATGAAAAGACTTGATGAATTAAATCACGTCTCCTTCGAGATAGATTATAGGGAAAATGAGAGAGTTAAAACCTATAAATTTTTTCCTGTACTGGGACTGGGGCGGGACTAAAAATCTGAAAACGTCATATAATTAGATGGATTTAGTGATACTAGAAAAAAATAGAATCTAGTATCTTGAATGGTTTAGGATATATCGTACGTTTGGAAAAGAAGAATGGGAGTAAAACTCCCCTGTGTGGGAGTTTTATCCGAAAAATAGCGTAGAGTGCGGAGAACAGTGAAACTGCGATTTTCGTTAGTCGCAAAAAAATAAAATCCTTGTAGAATCAACAGTTACAGAAGATAAAAAACTGTAATTGGGATCAAAATGGGAACATTTGTAAAAAAGAATAAATTGAATAATAGTTCCAAGCGGTTTACATTTGGATAAAAAATTAGACCGTAGTTTCAAGCTGCGGTCTTTTTGCGTATATACTTATTTCGAAAATCTTAGTTTTATATTATTTTATAGATTATTCTAAATTAGAATATTTTTCATTTTTAAATTTTAAGGCTACATTTGTTTTTATAATAAGAGTATATGGCAAAATTTGAACATAATTTCATAGATATAGCTAATATAAATAGCTTTTATAAAAAAAGATAATTAAAATTAATTGGTAAAAGTAGATTGCTAATTAATTTAGCAAATAATTATATAATGCGATAATAAATTGTCGGTTTGAATTCTAGCGTTATCGAAAATCTGATATAATAATTATATTAGATAGGATTTCGATGAACCGATAAATTAAATCAGAAACATTGGAACTAAAAGAAAAAATAAAGATACAATACAAAGGAAATAGTATCTTCCCTTAATGGTACATGAGGAACAATTCTAATTGGTATAAAAGATAATGGACTTGTGGTTGGAATTTACAAAATTGATGAAGTTCTTAGAAAAATATGGAGAATTCGTTTTTAAAATTAAAAGCAACTATATTAGATCTACTATTCCTTTTGAGCAAAAAGTAATTGGCTATATCGGTAATAAAAATGTCGGTTTTAGTGTCGTATTTAATAAGACTGAAAAGAAAGTGATAGAAATTTTGATAGAAAATCCAAGATTTAAATCAATTCAACTTTCAAAAAAATAGGTGCAGCAAAGAGAGCTATCGATAGGACATTGAAATCTTTACAAGAAAAGATACTAATAGAAAGAATTTGTTCAAAGCGTGATGGAAGTTGGATTGTGATTATGTGAGGAATAATTATGAAAATTGGTAGAAATAATCCTTGCCCATGTGGAAGTGGGAAAAAATATAAAAAATGTTGTTTGGGAAATGAGAAAACTTTTCTTATTGGAGAAGATTTTTTTTATAGCCAAATTAAGCCACATTATAAAAATGTTAAATTTGATATAAATAGATTTTTAGAATTTGAGATATCTTTGCCATTTCAATTAGCATTGGAAGATAAGAGTTTATTTAATTTTACAAAAGAAAACTGTATATTGCATTATTTTTATAAAACACATGAACGTGAAGAGATTATTGTGGAACATAAGGATTTACCTGTAAAAAAGTATTATACTTCTGTTATTGTTGCGATAAGTTATAATTTTGAGACATACAAGGAAGAAACTTATGAAGAAATAAATAATAAATTATTTGATTATTCATTAGAAGAGCTTAACAAACAAATTATAGCTTATGGTGTTTGTACAAAAGATGATAGTTGCTTCAGAGTGACCAAAGAGATGCTCTTTCCTGTAATACTTATGAATTTAGTAAATCTAGAGGAAATAAAAAATGAGAAAAGTATATTTACGCTTAATATGAATGTACCATATAAAAAAGAAAGTTTAAAGCAAGAAAATATTTATGAGTGTCTCAGAATTTATAATATTTATAATGAAAAATCAAATCCTTTGATATATTCGGAAATGTATGTTTTAAAAGCTAGGAGGAAATTCAGAGAGGGATTCTACGATGATGCTGTTATAAGTATTCAGACGAATATTGAGATTTTAATTAGAATCATTTATAGAGAAGTTTTAATTTGTTCAGGTGTGAGTGAATCAGATATAGAAAATAAACTTGAGGATGAAAGCTTTATGAGTATAGTAAAAAAACAATTAGCAAGATATATTGGTGGGATATGGGATATAACTAGAGAAGAAACATCAATTTGTAATTGGTATAATAATACTTATAAATTGAGGAATAGAATTGTTCATGGTGGATATTTTCCAACTTTCAATGAAACGGATATAGCAATAAGTGCAGCAATGAAATTTAGAGAATATATTTTTAATAGAGTAAGAGAAAAGAAAAAAATATACTCCAAATTGAATGAATATTTTAAGTAAAATATAAATCTTGATCTGAAAAAATAAATTTCTGCTTAAAAAATCAGATAAACAGTAATTAACTAGATGATAAGACTAAAACATATAAGAGTAACATTGATTTTGTTCTATTTATACAAAACAATATCAATTAGTATATAGAGTGGAAATAAACATATAAGATAACTTAAAATGTAAATTCCTAAAAAACACATTTATCGTGGTGAATAATGATTAAAAATCATTAAAATTAATCTAGTTTACCTCCAAACCCTTCCAGTATTTCGGATATTAAATGCAAGATTGAATTATTCATCTTGCATTTTTTTGTTTGAAATATAATTTTTTATTGTATAAATATAGCCTTACTTTTAATAGATAAGCATTTTATAAATAAAAACAACAGAGAGAAAAATAGGTTGGGGAATTGTGGAAATATCAGTTTTACAATAATTTTTGTATTGTATATTGAAAAAATACAAATGTGAATTTTTATAATGAATGATATAATATAATTATAAATATAATTTTTTACAAGGGGTAGTAGTTGTATGGAAATCATTGTTTTATTACTTATAGCATTGGCTATTATAGGAATTCCTTCATATTTGATTTTTCGTATTTTTAAGAAATTCGATGAAAATAAGATTGTTTATTCTCCGGAAGAAGTTACTAAAAGACTTCGAAGAGGATTCTATTTGTCGAATTGGGGGATTGACTTATTATTTGGGGGGATCCTTTCTTTTATAATGATGTTTTGTGACGTTAATGAGGTTTTTATGTTTCTTGCTACAATTGGTACATTAGTTATTGGGCTTATTGTATTTTTTGTTGGAAGAATTCAGGTGGGAATGATGACAAGATACATTAATTTTTGTAACAGAGAACGCACAGAATTTGAAGAATGGATTTTACAGAATATGCTGGACATAGAAGAAGCGGCCGCGATTAGAAATGGATTAAATTCTATAACGAAAGTAATTCCTGGTGTTACAGATGATATGATTTCAGCTATGAATAGTAAAGACATAATCAGTGGTTATAGATCAGTAGGAAAAATTTATACTGGAAATAATATTTTTAAAAATCATTGGCCGATAATTTCTATTATAGGGATAATTCTAATCTCTGTTGTAACTACTATAGTAAAATGATCTTTATTGAAAAATTTATAAGAATTGGGTAGTAAAAATATTCGAAAAATATAATTAGTTTTAGCGAATCTTTCATTAGAAAATGTATGATAAATTTAGATATTAGGAAGTTTGCAAAAGAAACACTGCAGTAAGAGAGGGATTATGAAATTTATTTATATAATTATGGGGCCTTTTGATTCAAAGGTTGATAGGAAAGCTATTGGGAAAAATAATAACGCTGAAATTATTGGTGTTAGAAATTTGGATGAGGCTAAAGTGGTTGCTAAATCTTTAATTGGGATTGCTGATGTTATTGAGCTTTGTGGGGCTTTTGGAGAAAGTGGCGCAAGGGAAATCATTGATGCAACTTGTGGGAAAATTCCTGTTGGCTTTGTTGGGCATTTGGATTGTCAAAATGATTTGTTTGATGAAATTTTTTCTTGAAATTTGTTTTAAGTGAAATTTTTAACAATTGACATATAATTTTATAGGAATAATTTGGGGAAATTTAATGATTAAAAAAAGGATAATAGGAATTTTTTTATTTATTACTATATTTTTATCTGGATGTGGGAGAGCTTTTATGACTGATTATTTATTTTCTTCTGATGATGAGGATTTTTCTAACATTCTTACGGATTTTCTTAGTGCGGCTGATGAAAATGATAAGGAAGCTATAAAGAAGATGTTTGCAGAAAATGTAAGAAATAAGGATAAGTTTGATAAGAAATTAGATGATTTTTTGAAATTTTATAAAGCAAATGCTAGATCCAGCGATTTTGATAGGAATGATATTTTGACTCGTACACAAGGCATTCAAGATAAGAGTTATTGGTGTCTGGATGCTGATTTGATGTTGAAAAAGGGTAAGGAAGAATTTTTTATTTATATGAAAGTTGTAACTTCGGATAAAAATAATCCAAAAAATCAAGGGATTCATATTATTGATTTGGCGACAAAAAATGCTTACGAAGACAGATATTTCCTTTGGCATTCTAAAGATGGAATGTATGTGCAAAAAGAAGCTTGTGAAGATTACAAAACTATGATTTTGTATGGAAATATAAGAGAATATGAGCCGGTTGATAGGAAGCTTTCTGTTGATTTTTTTAGAAATTTTATAAGAGAAAGTACTGACTACAAAAAACTTTTAAAAGAAATAGGAAAAGCTAATGGAGAGGTCTTAGAGGATGAAAATGTTTTTGAAATAAGGCAAGGGGTAAGTGAAAAAACTTATGTAATCTGCTATGTTTCGGGAGATGAAATAATTAAAATGGAAGTGGTAAATGAAGATGAAAGACTTGAGACGATTTATTCGAAAGATGGAAAAAGTGATTAAGTTTTTTTCTTGAATGTGTTTTAAATAAAAACAAATCCTCAAATGCAAATTTTAGGCTTCTAAATTTTTGATTTTTAAATTTGAAATCAAATAAATTTTTGCATGAGGATTTGTTTTTTTTAGTTGTGAGTGCCTTAAGGCACTTTTTTAAATGATTATTTTTCAATAAGTTTTGCTAATTCGATTTATTTTTAGAGTTTATTTATTCCACAATTCTTCTGCGACTGGTTTCCAGTCTTCTGCATAGTCTTCGCATTTGTCGCACAAATCGTCTACGTTTTCTTTTTCTAGGATATCTGTGGATTTTGACATTGATTTTTTTACCATTTCTCTTAATAAATTTGGATTTTCTAGCATTGGACATGGTCTTAGCATATTTTCGTTAAATGGTTGTCCGTCGTGATATGCCATAAATAATGGTGATTGTAGGCTTTCTACTAGGGTTTTTTCTTTTATATTTGAGTCAGAATAATGGATAAATACACATGGTTCTAAGTCGCCATTTGCATTTATGTGAAGATAATTTCTTCCTCCTGCAATGCAGCCTCCAATATATTCTGCATCATTTTGAAAATCTAAGAAAAATAATGGTTTTGTTTTCCTAAATTTTCTTAATTGATGGTAGACGTGTTTTCTTTGGTCAGGTTTTGGCAAGAGTTCTTTGCCTGTGCCTTTTCCTACTGGCATAAAGTGGAAGTACCAAGCAAATAATGCGCCTCTTTCTATCATTTCGTCTACAAATTCTTCGCTAATTATTGACTTATAGTTTTGGGAAGTGTAGCAACAAGATATTCCAAATGGAAGTTTATTTTCTTTTAATAATTCCATTGCTTTAATTACTTTATTATAAACTCCATCTCCTCTTCTTGCATCGGTTGTAAATTCTTCTCCTTCTACTGAGATTGCTGGAACTATGTTTTTAAGTCTGAGCATTTCTTCGATAAAATCTTGGTCAATTAGGGTTGAATTTGTAAAAATTAAAAATTCACAGTCATTGTGTTTTTCGCAAATTTTTATTATATCTTTTTTTCTTACAAGTGGTTCTCCGCCTGTAAATATGTAAAAATATATTCCAATTTCTTTTCCTTGACAAATTATATCATCAATTTGTTCGTAGGATAAATTTAGGCTATTTCCATATTCTGCTGCCCAGCAACCCTTGCATTTTAAGTTGCAGGCTGTTGTAGGATCTAGAAGAATTGTCCAAGGAATATTACACTTATATTTTTTTCTACTTTCTTTTTTCAAATCTTCACTGAATAAGACTGAATTTAATAGAAAATTTATAATTGTTTTGTCGAATACTTCGGGATCTATTGTGTTTAGCATATTTAATATGTATTTATGGTAAACATCTTCTGGATCTTTTATTACTTTATCTATTGTTTCTATTTGTGTTCTATAATCATTTGGCGAAATTTTTTTTGCTAAATCAATTGCTTTTTTTAAATTTTTTTCTGGATCTTTGTGAACATATTTTAAAGTTTTTTCTACACCGTATGTTTTGACTTTATTGTTTATATTCATAATTCCTCCTTTTTATTATTTGAAATATAAAAATAAATTTTCATATAATAATTTTTTCTAATTGTTCGTAGGATTTTTTTAATAATTCTATAAGCTCATCTTCTTTTTCTGGATTTGCATCGTATAATTTTACTGCAAGTAAAATTGGAGAATAAAAGATTGTTGATAGAACTTTTAAATCAGCAAATTTGCTTAGCCCGTAATAATTTATAATTTCTTGTTGTTTTGTCATTGGGTTATGGATAAATTTTTCCACATAAAATTGCATGGCTTGCGGATTTTTGTACATTTCTATAGATAACATTTTCCTAACTTTTGAAACAAAGGGATCGTGGAGTAAGTATTTAAAAATATCTATAGATAATTTTTCTATATTTAATGTTTTTTGATTATTTTTTATTATTTTGTAATCATCCACATCATCAATTTGATTGTCTATTCTAATCATTGCATCTTTTACGATAGTATCAAAAATATCTTTTTTTGATTTGAAATGTTTGTAAATAGAAGGAGCTTTTATGCCAACTTCTTTTGCAAGATTTTCCATAGACATATCTGAATATCCATATTTGGAAAATAAATCCAAGGATTTTGACAAAATTTTTTCTTTTGTATTCATTAGACCTCCTAAGAAATATTTCTTAATTCCATTATAGGCTAATAATCATTAGCTGTCAATTATATTTATTTTTTAAGATTTTTTTATTTTTAATTATAATTTGGTTTATTTTTAAAAATTTTTTAGTAGATAAAAAAATTTTAAAAGGGGAAAATATTTGTCTGATTTTAATTTGTATTTTAGTTTGAAATATTTATTTTTCAATTGTTGTTTTATATTTTTTATGATAATATTATAACTAGGTGAGATTTTTGAAAAATCTTTTATCTTAAAAAAATTATTTGGAGGAATTATGCAATTATCGACTTTATCGTCTTTGCAATGGAACCTTATTGCAGGGGGACTTGCAATATTTTTGTTCGGTATTAATTTGATGGGGGATTCTCTTACAAATTTTGCTGGACCAAAACTTAGGGGATATGTAGAAAAGTATACGTCAAATCCTATTAAAGGAGTTCTAGTTGGAATTGTTATTACGGGATTAATTCAATCATCATCAGCAACTACAGTTATAGCTATTTCTTTTGTTAGGGCAGGTGTGATGAGCCTTGAGCAAGCAATCGGTGTAATTTTGGGTGCTAATATTGGTACAACTGTTACAGCTGTTTTGATTGGTTTTAATTTAGATTATTTATCTTATTTTATTTGCCTTATTGGAGTTATTGTTTTTTTATTTTCAAAAAAGAGAAAGGGCAAATATATTGGAGAAATTTTAATTGGTTTTGGACTTTTATTTATTGGTCTAAAAATGATGGGAGATAGCCTTGCTGAGCTTAAAAATATTCCAGGCTTTGAAGATATAGTTACAAATCTTGGCAAAAATCCTATAATTGCTGTTTTGGTTGGAGCAGTTCTTACTGCTATTATCCAATCTTCATCTGCTTTTATTGGTATTGTTCAATCTTTGTATGCGTCTGGAGCTATTGGCTTAAATCTTTCTTTAGGATTTTTATTTGGAGCAAATATTGGAACTTGTATAACTGGAGTTCTTGCATCTTTGGGTGGCTCTTTGTCTGCAAAAAGAACAAGCTTATTCCATGTTTTGTTTAATGTTATAATTTCAGCAATATTTTTGGTATTATTGGTGCCTTACGAAGGATTTATTTCTTTTGTTTCTGATAAATTTTCCTTAAATCCAATGATGACTATTGCCTTGGGACATTTTTCATTTAACTTTGTGGGTATGATTTTATTTGTTCCAATTATTAAGCAAGTATCAACAATACTTCACAAAATTATTCCTGGCAAAGATTCAATTTTCTCTGACGTTTCAGACATTGAACTCGAAGAAAGTCTAATAAATACTTTCCCAGCAGCTGCTCTTGACCAAGCAAAAACTGCCATCATAAAAGAAAGTAAAATTGCTCTTGAAACTATAAAATCAACTCAAAAATATTTAAATTCAAGAGATAAAAATGATTTATCAACTGCCAATCAAGCTGAGGCTTTGGTAAATGAAATGGATACAAAAATTCAAAAATATATCTTAGATATTTCAAAATCAAATTTAGTTAGCGAGCTTGAGGCTGATATACACAATTATTTGCAAGTACAAATAAATGTAGAAAGAGTTTCAGATCTTGCTCAAAATCTTGGAGAATATTTTGATGAAATAAATGAAGCGGGAGAAAAATATAACGATGAGGCCTTGGCTGATTTAAATAGTATTTATGAGCTTGTAATTCATAACTATGTAAATGCCATAGAAGTTTTTGAATCTGAAGATTCAGCCTTGTACGAAACACTCAGAGAAGATGAGGCAAACTTGGATTTATTAGAACAAAATTTAAGAAGATCTCATTATAGAAGACTTACCGAAGGCGAAAAATTATCTACAGTTGCAAGCTCAGTTTTTGTCGATATTGCATCAACAGTAGAAAGAATCGGAGACCATGCGTTTAACATTGCTCGTCTAACAGTTGACCCTGTAAAGGTTCACGGCGAATACGAAAAGCCGGTTGTTAAAATTGATGGCGCAAATTAAATAAATTTTTAAAAATCTCACGGAAAATTCTGTGAGATTTTTTTGTTTGGAAGTTGGGTAAATATTTTATAGGCTTTAAGATAAAGGAGATTTTATGTTAGAAGTTAAAAATTTTACAAAAAAATACAATAATGGCAAGCTTGCCGTTGATGATATTTCTTTTGAAGTGAAAAATGGAGAAATTTTTGGATTTTTGGGACCAAATGGTGCTGGAAAATCTACAACTATAAAGGCAATTGTAGGTCTTATCAAAAAAACAGATGGAGAGATAAGTATTGATGGATTAAAATTAGAAGATGATCCTATTTTCTACAAAAATAAATTTTCCTATCTTGCCGATAATCCGGATTTATTTGATAAATTTACAGGAGTTGAATACATAAATTTTGTGGCAGATATTTATGGGATTGATGAAAAAACTAGAGATGAAAGGCTCAATACCTATCTTGATTATTTTGATATAAGAGAGGCTATGGCTGATTTGATTTCTTCTTATTCTCATGGAATGAAGCAAAAACTTGCCATAATTGCATCCCTTATTCATGATCCAGATCTTTTGATTTTAGATGAGCCAATGGTTGGTCTTGATCCAAAATCTTCTTTTAATCTTAAAAAAATAATGAAAGAAAGAAAAGATGAGGGGAAGATGGTTTTCTTTTCAACTCATATTATGGAAGTTGCTGAAAATATTTGTGATAGACTTGCTATAATTTCTAAGGGAAAAATTGTAGCAGTAGGTTCGCTTTCAGAAATGAGAGCAAATCTTAATGAAAATAAATCCCTAGAAGAATTATTTTTGGAGCTTACGGATGAAAAATAAAAGATTAAAAATTCTTTTTAGGAAAAATTTTAAGGAAGAAATCGCCCAATATTTGCCAGGAACAAAAGTTTATGGACTTCCAAATGATTATACACTGAGGATTTTATACATACTTTTGATGTATGGATTTTATACTGTTATGGGACTTGCAACATTTTCTTTGTTGGCGTTTTCGTATTTAAGTAAAAATGATGAATATTCCTATTTTTTATCTGCTAGTCTAATCATAAGTATTTTTACAATAATTTTATCGGCGGG
>UMJL01033199.1_pt1 | contig 38764 bp, 32 predicted proteins | sample 1966071 | NCBI WGS metagenome assembly UMJL01 (sample SAMEA4836148, study PRJEB28245) | human gut metagenome | biome: gut microbiome; material: fecal sample | place: Denmark | collected 2008
AAGACGGAAAAGAAGAAACTTTTGAAGTTATCGGAGTTTTTGAAGTTGAAGAAAAAGATTATATCGCTCTTCAAAGTCAAGAAGACGGAAGTATCTTACTTTGCAAATATATAGAAAAAGAAGACGGAGAATACGAAGTTGAAGAAATCGAAAGTGATGAAGAATTCAATAAGGTTTCTGATGCGTTCGATGCTTTAGTTGAAGAAGACGAAGAATAATATTAGTCTATAAAGTGCCGTTATTGGCACTTTATTTTTTTGAAAAGAGGTGTTTATGTTAAGAGCAGTTTGCTTAGATTTAGATGGTACTTTATTAAATGATGAAAAGAAAATATCTGATCGTAGTTTTGAGTTGTTGGACAATTTAATTGGAAATGGAGTTGAGGTTGTCATTGCAACCGGCAGGCATTTTTATATGGTTTCAGACTTTTTGAAACCTTTAAAAAGGGACATTATGGTTTGTGCAAATAATGGAGCTATGAGCAGATTTAAAGAGTCAAATAAATTGGTTAGTGTTGAATATGTTAAAAATTCTAAGTTTTTAGAGGTTTTTAATAAGGCTTTGGATTGTGGAATGGATCCTTATATTTATGTAGATTCTTTTGTTGACGGTTATCATCTTGCTATTCCAGACGGTCGTCCTAAGAAAAGTCATTTTGAAGAAAATATTGTAGATAAAAAAATTGCTACTGATAGTATTAGATATTTTAGCCAAATTGATATGAAATCTTTAGAAACTGTTTTATGTATTGCCTTTTTAGATGAGAAAGAAAAGATTGATGAGTTTTATAGATTATTTAATGATGAGCATAATCTGGTTAAGAATAGATATTTGGTTCCTGACGGAAGAAAGGTGCTTGAATTTCAATCAGCAAATGCAGATAAGTGGATTGCTATAACTAATTATCTAAAGAGTAAAAATATCAGTCTTTCCGATGTTGTATCTTTTGGCGATGAATTTAATGATAAGTCGATGATTAAAAATTCCGGCATTGGTTTTGCAATGAAAAACGGAATTGATGAATTAAAATCTTTGACAAAAAATATTACTGAATTTACAAATAACGAAGATGGGGTATATTTTGAATTGAAAAAGTTATTTAAAGATGTTTTAGGAGGATAATATGGCTTGTAATTTAAAATTTAATGGAATGAACGGTGAATTTTCTTTAGATAAATATAAAGGAAAGAAGATAATCTTATATTTTTACCCAAAGGATAATACTTCAGGTTGTACTTTGGAGGCAATTCAATTTAGTGAACTTAAAGATGAGTTTGAAAAGTTAAACGCCGTTGTAATCGGTGTTAGCAAGGACTCTCTTTTAAGTCATAAGAAATTTATCGAAAAGCACAATTTAAAAGTTGAGCTTGTTTCTGATGAGGATATTTCTATTCAAGAGCATTTTGATGTTTGGAAATTAAAAAAAATGTGTGGAAAAGAATATATGGGAACTGTTAGGTCAACTTTCATTTTGGACGATGAGGGTAATATTTTGAAGGAATTTAGAAATGTTAAGGCTAAAGACCACGCAGTTAAGGTTTTAGAGGCTCTAAAGGAATTATAATGTTAGAGGAAGATTTTTACAGAACATATTCAAAATATCTTAAAAATATTTATGGAGAAAAAGTTTATAAACTACCTGTTAAACTTAATTTAAGCTGTCCTAATAGAGATGGAAATATTGCAACGGGTGGTTGTATTTTTTGTGGGGAAGAAGGTGGTTCTTTTGAGAATTGCCATATTTCTATGTCTGTTCGTGAGCAGGTTTTAAGGAATAAAAATTATATTTCTAAAAAGTATAATGCAAAGAAATTTATTGTATATTTTCAAAATTTTACAAATACATATCTTGGGATAGATGATTTTAAAAAGATGATTGAAGATAGTGTTGTTGATGAGGATATAATTGGAATTTCACTATCTACAAGACCCGATTGTATTTTAGAGGAGCAATTATTATTTTTAAAAGAATTTCAAAAAAATAAAAATTTAGAAATTGATTTTGAACTTGGCTTACAAACTGTAAATTATAGAACTTTAGTAAAACTTAATAGAGGACATACATTAGCTGAATTTATCAATGCAGTTAATCTGATTCATAGTTTTGGCTTTAGGGTTTGCACTCATATAATCGTTGGACTTCCTTGGGACGATGAGATTGATATGGTAGAGTCTGCAAAGATTCTGTCTGCTCTTAAAGTTGAGGAAGTAAAGCTACATTCTCTATATATCGTAAAAGGTACAGTTTTAGGGGAAATGTATCTGAATGGAGAAATAGAATTAATCAGCAAAGAAAAATTTGTCGATTTAGTTATTTCTTTTTTGAGAAATTTAGATGAAAAAATAGTTTTACAAAGATTGCTCGGTCGTGTTCCGGAAGAAAATAGTCTATTTTGTAATTGGAGTACGAGTTGGTGGAAGATTAGAGATGAAATTTTAGAAAAAATGGAGAAAAATAATTTTAAACAGGGAGATTTGTTTAATAATTTTAAAGGAGTAGAGAAAAAATAATGAAAAACTATGGTTTGTTTGACGTTATAGGTCCAATAATGATTGGTCCATCAAGCTCACATACAGCAGGAGCTTGTAGGCTTGGACGTATTTCAAAAATCATTTATGCAAGAGATATAAAAAAAGTAATTTTTCATTTGCATGGAAGTTTTAAAAGCACATACCAAGGCCATGGAACTGACAGAGCTTTGGTAGGTGGTATTTTAGGTTATGATACTGATGATGATAGAATAAGAGATGCTTTAGATATTGCTACAGAAAGAGGAATAGAATTTTCTTTTGTACCTATGGATTTGTTATTTGCACACCCAAATACTGTAAAAACTGAATTTATTGACCCTAATGGAGAAAGCTTTTATGTAATAGGCTCATCTATCGGTGGTGGTGCGATTGAAATTACAAATATCAATGGCGTTGAAGTTAAGTTTGGTGGTGTTTATAACACAATAATTCTTAAGTACAATGATAGGTACGGAATGATTGCACAAGTTAGTACGATTTTAGCTGAAAATAAAATTAATATAGGTAGTTTGGTTATGAATAGAGAAGAAGGCGTTGCATCTGCGATTATGGAAATTGACGGTGGAATTGATGAAATGGCTATTTATAGGATAAGTAAATTACCTGATATGTTAGAATGTATGATTTTAAAACCATTATAGGAGGTTATATGATTTCTTCAGGAGCACAATTATTACAATTATGTAAAGAAAAGAATAAAAAAATTAGTGAAGTCGCATTAGAACACCAATTAGAAGAAATGGATATAACAAAAGAAGAACTTTTAAAGATGCTAAGAGAAACTTACGATGTAATGAAAGCATCAGCATCAGATGTTATAACAAATGATAAGATTAATCCATATAAAATAACTGGTGGAAATGCAAAGAAAATTTTAAGATATGCACAAAGTGGAAAAAGTATTCTAGGCGAGTCAATGGTAACTGCGATTGCAAGAGGCTTTTCAACTTCAGAAGTAAATGCAGGTATGGGAAAAATTGTAGCTGCACCAACTGCCGGAGGAGCTGGAATTTTACCGGGAAGTCTTTCTTGGATACAAGACAAATTTAATTTTACAGATGACGAAATGCTAATGGCACTTTTAGTTTCAGGAACTGTCGGACGAATCATAGCAACAAATGCAACAATTTCAGGGGCAGAGGGAGGTTGCCAAGCTGAATGTGGAGCAGCAACTGCCATGAGTGCAGCGGCTATTGTTGAATTGCATGGAGGAACTCCCGAACAATCCCTAATAGCAGCATCATTTGCAATGCTTATGGTTTTAGGTTTGGTTTGCGACCCTGTTGCAGGACTTGTAGAATTCCCTTGCGCACTTAGAAACGGTTCAGGAACGATTAACGCATTAGTTGCAAGTGATATTGCAATGGCAGGAGTTGAATGTATAGTACCATTTGATGAAGTTGTTGAGGCAATGTACGAAGTTGGAAACGCATTACCTGAAACTTTAAGAGAAACTGCGTTAGGTGGTTGCGCAGCATGTCCGTCTGCTAAAAAAATGGAATGTAAAGTATTTCCAAATAGATTAAGTTAATATTTGGACTTGAGAAATCAAGTCCTATAGTACGCAGAAATGGTGGAACTGGCAGACACGCTATCTTGAGGGGGTAGTAAGCATTGCTTGTGAGGGTTCGAGTCCCTTTTTCTGCACCAAACTCTGTTAGAAAAACTAACGGAGTTTTTTTGTGAAGAAATCAATATTGATTCAAAATTAAGAATATATTTCATACTATAATCAATAAATAATTATCAATAAAAAATATTTATAATTAAAGTTAAAAATCTAAGATGATTTGCTACTTTTTATCAATTCACTACTTAAGATTAAATTGACATTGAAGTAAAAATGGTGTAAAATAATTATGAATACAAGTTTTTAAAATTATTTTTTACATAACATAATTTTAATCTTAATTTAAGATTATGTATAGGATTTATTTATTGAAAAATTTTAAAAAAATTTGTGATATTAAAAAGAGGTGAATAAAGTGAGCGTGAACACTTTTAAAGGTGGAAAGCATATCCACGACTTTAAAGAGTTGACTAATTCTAAACCTGTTAATTTCGGTTTTGTACCAAAGACAGTAACGATACCTTTATCACAACATTCAGGTGCGCCTGCTACTTGTTTGGTTAGTAAGAATGATTTGGTAAAAGTTGGACAAAAGATTGGTGAGGCCTCAGCTTTTATTTCTGCTAATGTTCATTCAAGTGTTAGCGGGAAAGTTAAGTCTATTGATGAAATTATGACTGCAACCGGTGTTGTATGCCAAGGTGTAACTATTGAAAATGATGGTTTGGACGAATTAGGCTATGAAGAAAAGAATTTAACTATTGATGAAGTAAGCGCAACAGACATACTAGATGCCATAAAAGAAGCTGGAATTGTTGGACTTGGTGGTGCCGGGTTCCCAACTCATGTAAAATTGACAGCTAGAGAAGGACAGATTACAGACTACATAATAATAAACTGCGCTGAATGTGAGCCATATTTAACAAGTGACCAACTTATGATGGAATTATATCCTGAAAAGGTTGTGATGGGGTGTTTGCTTGCTATGAAAGCTATGGGGGCTAAAAAAGGTATTTTAGGTATCGAAGATAATAAGCCTTTAGCTATTGAAAAATTGCAAGAGGCATCAAAATCTTATCCTGAGGTAACTGTTAGTGTTGTAAAGACTAAATATCCACAAGGCGACCAAAAAAGACTTATCCAAGCTACAACTGGAATTGTTGTACCGTCTGGATCATCAACTTCTGCAGTTGGAATAAGAGTAATAAATGCGAATACTGCAATTGCTATTAATGATGCTGTTTTACATGGTAAACCTTTATATGAAAAATTAGTTACAATGACAGGCCATGCTCTTAAAGAACCACAAAATGTTATGGTTAGAGTTGGGTCAAAAATTTCTGATATTGTAGAATTTATCGGTGGATATGAAAGTGAGCCCGGAAAAATTATTTCCGGTGGGCCTATGATGGGAGAAACTCAATACACTCCAAATGTTACGACTGGAAAAGCTATGGGTGGATTACTTTTTATGACTCAAGAGGAAAGCGCGCCTAAAGCTGTAAGTCCTTGCATTAGATGTGGTAAATGTGTTGATATTTGTCCTGTGTACTTACAGCCTTTGTATTTACAGCTATATACTTTGAAAAATAGAGTTGAAGTGGCTGAAAAATTACATTTAATGGATTGTATAGAATGTGGTTCTTGCTCATATATTTGTCCGTCAAATAGACCTTTAGTTGAAGCAATCAGACTTGGAAAAGCTGAAGTTAGAAAACAAGGTAAAGGAAAGAGAGCATAAGGAGGGTACTATGGACGAAAAAGATTTAAAAGTTGAAGTTCCTTCTGAATTAGAAAACGGAACGGACATTGAGGTAAAAGAAACTGAGGTCGTAACTGAAAGTGTTGAGGAAGTAAAGGAAGTTGAAACTGAAAAAGTTGAAGAAACTTCTACTACTGAAGAAAAAACAGAAAGACCGGTTAGGGAAAGAAGAGAAAGACCTGCAAGAGAGAGAAGACCTAGAGCGGCTGCAGAAGAAAATACAGAAACTTCTGAAGTAGTGGAAAATGCTGAAACTACTGAAGAAAAAACAGAAAGACCAGTTAGGGAAAGAAGAGAAAGACCTGCAAGAGAGCCTAGAGAAAGAACTCCAAGAGAGAGAAGACCTAGAGCAACTGCAGAAGAAAATACAGAAAATTCCAAAGTAGTGGAAAATGCTGAAACTACTGAAGAAAAAACAGAAAGACCGGTTAGGGAAAGACGTGAGAGAGCGCCTAGAGAACCTAGAGAAAGAGCTGAACGTCCTGCAAGAGAAAGACGTGAAAGAACAGCTACTACTGGAGAGGGTTCAGAAACTCCTGCTAGAGAAAGAAGAGAAAGACCTGCTAGAGGTGGACGTAATGAAGAACCACAAATCAAGTTATTTGTAGGCTCATCTCCTCACTTGAGAAGTAAAGAAACAGTTAGTACAGTTATGAGAGATGTTGTTATTGCACTTATTCCAACTTTACTTGCCGGAATTTATTTCTTTGGACTTAGAGCATTACTTGTTACATTAGTAGCAGTAGGATTTGCTGTTGGGTCAGAATATCTTTATGAAAAATTAACTCATAAACCTATTACAATAAATGATTTTTCAGCAGTTATTACAGGTATGCTTTTAGCATTTAACGTTCCTGTTACTATTCCATTCTGGATGGTAGCGCTTGGAAGTATGTTCGCCATTATAATCGTTAAGCAATTATATGGTGGACTTGGAATGAACTTTATGAACCCTGCACTTGCTGCAAGAGCTGCATTAATGGCATCATTCCCAACTGCTATGAGTAATTATGTTGCTCCAAATGCTGGAATTTCAAATTTATTAAATTCATCAACTTATTCATCATTAGATGCTACAACTTTTGCAACTCCGTTGTCAAAAGGAACTCCTGTTAACTTCTTGGAGGCATTTATCGGTGTTAGAGGTGGTTGTATTGGGGAAGTTTCTACAATATGCTTATTAATCGGTGCTGGATATTTGTTATACAGAGGAGTTATTCAAATTAGAATTCCAGCTGTGTTTATAGCAACAACAGCAGTTGTTTTAGCATTAACCGGAACACCAATAGCAGATTTGCCAATTCAACTTTTAATGGGTGGACTTGTATTAGGGGCATTCTTTATGGCTACTGATTATGTATCAGCTCCTGTAAATAGAAAAGCTCAAATATTTTTTGCAATAGGCTGTGGGGTAGTTACCGCCCTTATAAGAAATTTAGGTGCACTTCCTGAAGGGGTAAGTTATTCAATTCTATTTATGAATATATTTACACCACTTCTTGAAAAATATTGTATCCCTAAAGTTTTTGGAGAAGGGAGAGTTAAAAAATAATGAAAGAAACTATTAGATTAACAGTAAGATTGTTTTTAATTACAGCAATCGCAGGTTTAATTCTTGCCTTTGCAAATAGTTTTACTTCTCCAGTTATTCAACAAAGAGAAAAGCAAGAATATGAAAATGCTCTAAAAGAAGTCTTTGCTGATGCGGATAAATTTGAAACTTTAGAAGAAGGAAAACTTAATTCAATAAAAACAAAGATAAAAAATATAGAAAAAGTAGAAATTGCTAAAAAATCAGATAAAACAGTTGGTTATGTTTTTAAAACATTAGGAAAGAATGGTTACGGTGGAGATATTTCAATGCTTATGGCTATAAATACTGAAAGCCAAACTATCGTTGGATTTAAAGTTTTAAAACATAATGAAACACCAGGACTTGGAAGTAGAGTAACAACTCCTGAATATGCACAAAGCGTTGTTGGAAATAAAGTTACTGAACATTTAGTTAAAAACTTGCATCCGGATAAAGACAATGATATTCAAGCAATAACAGGAACAACAATAAGTGTTAATGCAGTTTTAAACGGTTTAAATGCTGCAATAGATGCTTTAGCAGATCTTGGAAAGTAGGAGGGATAATATGAAATTAAAAAAGATTTTCTTTGATGGTATATTTTCAAACAACCCCGTACTTGTTCAATTAGTTGGTATGTGTTCTGTATTGGCCGTAACAACTAGTGTTGTTAATGCGATTGGTATGGGTTTTTCAGTAGTATTCGTAGTAACTTGTTCAAATATAGTAATCTCAATGCTTAGAAAATTTATTCCTGATAAGGTTAGAATACCGGCTTATATAGTAATTATAGCGACATTCGTAACATTGGTACAAATGTTCTTGTCAGCTTACATACCGGCACTTAATGCAAGTCTTGGACTTTTCATACCACTTATAGTAGTAAACTGTTTGATTTTAGCAAGAGCAGAGTCTTTCGCATCAAAAAATTCAGTTTTCTCATCTATGATTGATGGTGTTGGACAAGGTATCGGTTTTACTTGTGCATTAGTTGTTTTAGCTAGTGTTCGTGAACTTTTAGGAAATGGAACTTGGTTTGGCTTTCCAATTCTTGGGAAAAATTATGTAAGTATAGGTGTTATTACACAAGCTCCAGGAGCATTTATAATTCTTGGACTTTTAGTAGCAGGATTTAATATTTTAAATAAAAAAGTTAATGCTAAAAAAGAAGGAGGTAACTAATGGCTACGATATTAAAAATTTTAGTTGCATCAATTTTAGTAAATAACTATGTATTGGGACAATTCTTAGGAATTTGTCCATTGATTGGTGTATCAAATAAAGTTGAAACAGCATTTGGTATGGGTATGGCAGTTACATTTGTAATCACAATTTCAAGTGCAGTAACTTGGTTTATCCAAAAGACAATATTGGATACTTTAGGACTTCAATATTTACAAACTATCGTGTTCATACTTGTAATAGCAACTTTAGTTCAATTTGTTGAAATGGTACTTAAAAAAATGAGTCCAAATCTTTATAATGCGCTGGGAGTTTTCCTACCACTTATAACAACAAACTGTGTAGTTTTAGGGGTTGCAATTACAAATATTCAAAAAGAATATAATTTGTTAGAAACAATATTTAATGGTTTAGGAGCATCACTTGGATTTTTATTAGCCATTGTTTGCTTAGCATCTTTAAGAGAAAAAATGGAATTAACAGCAGTTCCTAAAAACTTAGAAGGTGTACCTATTACTTTAATTACCATTGGACTTATGTCTTTAGCATTTTATGGATTTGCTGGCTTAGTATAGAGGTGAGATTATGAATGAAATAATGATACCAGTTTTGGTACTTAGTATTTTAGGTATTTTATTTGCATTGATACTTGCATTCGCATCAAAAGTATTTTTTGTAAAAGTTGATGAAAAAGTTGCACAAGTTAGAGGGGAATTACCGGGAGCAAACTGTGGCGCTTGTGGATTTCCAGGCTGTGATGGACTTGCAAAAGCTATTGCAGAAGGAAAAGCCGGAATAAATGCTTGTCCTGTTGGGGGTGCTGACTTAGTTGCAAGACTTGCAAGAATCTTAGGAACAGAGGCAGGAGAAGTTCAAAGAATGGTAGCTTGTGTAATGTGCCAAGGAGATAAAGAATTTGCAAAAGAAAAATACATATATACCGGCATTAGAGATTGTAGGGTAAACAACTCAATGCAAGGAGGAAGTAAGACTTGTGCTTATGGTTGCTTAGGCTGTGGTACTTGTCAAGACGTTTGTGGATTTAATGCAATAGATATGATAAATGGACTTGCAGTTGTAAATAAAGAAAATTGTACAGCTTGTAACAAATGTATAGATATTTGTCCAAAGAACTTAATTGATTTAGTTCCTTATGAACAAACAGTTATGGTTAAATGTAAGAGTTTTGCAGCAGGAAATGTTGTAAAGAATGCTTGTAAAGTTGGTTGTATCGGTTGTAAAATGTGTGCTAGAGTTTATCCTGAGGCATTTACTATCGAAAATAATCTAGCAGTTGTAAATTATACACAAGGCTTAGACGAAACATTACTTTTACAAGCTGCAGATAAATGTCCTACAAATGCAATTCATCCGGGATTGTTAAAGAAAATGGCTGAAAAAGTAAATGAAGTAGCATAGATAAGAGTGGGTTTAAACTCACTCTTTTTTTGTTTTAATTATATATATTATATATGGAGTTATTTTAAATTTAACATTGTTTTTTTTTTATTTCTATGTTACAATAAATATATCAAAAGCGTTTTTTAACTTAAGTTATAAAAATTGGGGGTTTGTTATGAAAATTAAGAAAAAAATTAGTATTTTGTTAGCTTATGGATTGCTGTTTTAGCATCTAATATTTTGGCAATTTATTTTACAAAATAGAGATATTAATTATGGTAGTAAATAAATTTTTTAAAAAGTATTTGATTTCAGTTATAACGTTTTTGATAATTTTAATAGCATACAAACAAGATATCATAAAATTTATGGTATTGTATGTTTTGTTGTTGATTGTATTTGAATGTATATTACAATTAATTAAAAAAATTAAATAAATTCAATGAAAATTCCAGTTTTTAAAATTAAATACTGGAATTTTTTTATAAAAAAACTATTTGTAAGGGTGTTTTATTTTAACTTTTTCATAAAAAAACTTGACTTGAAAACATTTCCATATTATAATATCATTAAGGTATTAATTTATCTATATTTACGAAATGTTAGGGGGAATTAAATATGAAATCATATTCAACAGAAAAGATTAGAAATCTTGCGTTAGTTGGGCATAGTGCCAGTGGGAAGACTTCTCTTTGTGAGGCTTTACTTTATAAGACTGGCAATTTAAAAAGACTTGGCAAGGTTGAGGACGGAAATACCGTAACTGATTTTGATAAAGAAGAAATTTCAAGAGGAGTTTCTATTTCAACTGCTATTGCACCGGTTGAGTGGAAAGACTTTAAGATAAATTTAATTGACACTCCGGGGTATTTTGATTTTAGTGGGGAAGTTTACAGTTCTCTTAGAGCATCTGAGGCTTGTTTGGTTGTTTTAGATGCACAAAACGGTATAGAAGTTGGAGCTGAAAAAGTTTTAAAATATACTGAAAATATTGAATTACCAAGAATTATTTTTGTAAACAAGATGGATAAAGAAAATGTAAATTTTGCAAAAGTTGTTAGTGATTTACACATTGCTTTTGGTAAAAAGGTTATTCCTTTCACTCTTGCTCTAGGCGAAGGTGAAAATTTTAAAGGTATTATTGATGTTTTAAATAAAAAAGCTTATGAATATGATGGATTTGAAAGAAAAGAAGTTGAAATTCCTGAAATAAGAGTTGAAGAAGTAAATCACGTTTATGATACAATCGTAGAAGTTGTTGCAGAAACTGATGACGAACTTATGGAAAAATTCTTTGACGGTGAAGAGTTTAGCCACGAAGAATTTATGAAAGGTGTTACAAGTGCATTGTTAAACGGTTCAGCTGTTCCTTTGATTTGCGGTTCTGCTATAACAGGCGCCGGAATTGATATGTTACTTGATATCATCACAGATTATATGCCTGCTCCAAATGATGAGAGAGCAAAGAGAGGCTTTAGAAATGAAGATGAAAATGTTAGAAATATTTGTGTAAATGAGCCTTTCTCAGCAGTTGTATTTAAAACTATTGTTGACCCATTCGTTGGAAGGATTTCAATTTTTAAAGTTATGAGTGGTAAGATTAGTAAAGATACTGAAATTTTTAACTCTACAAAAGATGAAATGGATAAGTCAGCAGGATTATTCTTCTTGAGAGGTAAAACTCAGTTGGAAACTTCTGAAATAGTTGCAGGGGATATTGGTGCAGTTTCAAAACTTAATTTAACAGAAACAGGAGATACTCTTTGTGATAAACAAAATAAAACTCTTTACAAGAAGATTAAATATCCAAAACCAAATCTTTATTTTGCGATAGAACCGAAATCTAAAAATGATGAAGATAAGATTTCACAATCTCTTCATAAATTACATGAAGAAGACCCAAGTTTTGTATCTGAAAGAAATGTAGAAACTAAACAACATTTAATCGGTGGACAAGGAAATGTTCAACTTCAAGTTGTTTTAGATAAACTTAAAAATGTTTATGGTGTTGAAACTAATATCGTTCCTTTAAGAATTGCATACAGAGAAACTATTAAAGGAAAATCAGATGTTCAAGGTAAACATAAAAAACAATCCGGTGGAGCAGGTCAATATGGAGATGTATTTATGAGATTTGAACCATCAACAGAAGAATTTGAATTTGCTGAAGAAGTTTTCGGTGGAGCGGTTCCAAGAAATTACTTCCCAGCAGTTGAAAAAGGAATTAGAGATTGTCTTGAAAAAGGAATTTTAGCAGGATATCCGGTTGTAAATTTAAAAGCAACTCTTTATGACGGTTCATATCACCCTGTTGACTCAAACGAAATGGCATTTAAAATTGCAGCCTCAATAGCTTTCAAAAAAGGTATGGAACAAGCAAAACCTGTTTTACTTGAACCTATAATGAAAGTAGAAGTAAAAATTCCCGAAATTTATATGGGCGATGTAATGGGAGATTTGAACAAGAGGAGAGGAAAAGTTTTAGGTATGGAAATGCTTGAAGACGGAACTCAACTTGTAGTCGGAGAGGCGCCACATTCAGAACTTTTTGAATATGCTATCGACTTGAGATCAATGACTCATGCAAGAGGAGAATTCTCAATGGAATTTGACAGATACGAAGAAGTACCTGCAAATATCGCAGAAAAAATCATTGAAGAGTCAAAAAAAGAAGATAAATAGATAAAATTAACTGACCTTTTAGCTTTACTTAAAAGGTCAGTTTTTATTATTAGGAATATGTTTAGATTAATAAATTTATCGGACAAGAGAGATTTGATTTAATATTTTTGTAAAGATTTATTTTGTTATATCGCCGATTTTGTTACAGAAGTTTACAGATGCTGTTATGAATAAAGATAAAAATTTAATGTTAGCTTTTATTGGAATAAATATTTTGATTTACTTTGTTATTATACATCTAATCGAGGTTTTTTTCTTAGTTTTTTAAAATTACTATTATACCTCTTTGAGATGTTTTTTTGTACCCTTACCAGCTAACTTAATTATGCTAATAAGTCATAGATAAAAAATAAAAAAATGTAAAAAATATTGATGTACATTTGTAAATGATGTGAGAGCAAAAATTATAAAAAAATATTGACAATTTATATATATATATATAATAATGTATATATAAAAAATATAAAAATAAAAAATAGGGGTGAAATGAAAATGAAAAGGATAATGGGATTTTTTATTGCTCTAGTAATGTTTATGGGTTATCTGCCTTTAAATCCAACAGCTAGCTATGCAAATGGCGATGTAAAGATAGATAAGATAAACTTTGAGGATGATGAGTTTAGAAATTATGTAAGCAAGAATTTTGATGAAAATGATGATGACTATTTAAGTCAGGCCGAGTTAGATAAGGTTGAAATGATTTCGATAAACAACCACTCAGTTTCTTCTTTAAAAGGAATTGAACATTTTAAAAATCTTACTACATTGGATTGTTCTGGAAACAATCTAACAAGTTTAGATTTAAGTAAAAACACAAATCTTGGTATATTGACTTGTTCTGGAAACAATCTAAAGAGTTTGGATTTAAGTAAAAACATAAAGCTTTCTCAATTGGATTGTAGGGTAAACAATCTAACAAGTTTAGATTTAAGTAAAAACACAAATCTTGAAATACTTGATTGTAATAAAAACAATCTAACAAGTTTGGATTTAAGTAAAAACATAAAGCTTTCTCAATTGACTTGTTCTGAAAACAATCTAAAGAGTTTGGATTTAAGTAAAAACACAAATCTTGAAATACTTGATTGTAATAAAAACAATCTAACAAGTTTAGATTTAAGTAAAAACACAAATCTTGAAGAGTTAAATGCTCCAAAAAATCCATTGGTATCTATAAGGCTAGTTAGAAAAGAAGATGCAATTTCTTCAACTTATGGATGTTGTTTTGATTTAACACCAGCACAATACACTGTAAAAGTTAAAAAAGGAAGTAAAAAAGTTCCATTTAATAAACTTCCCCAAGGTTTTGATAAGAATAAAATAATTGAGTCTGATGTAAAACTAGAAGAAGATGGATTTACTTGGGATGGTTCAACTAACCCTATAAAATTTCGCTATAAATTTTGTGAAAATCCAAATGAAGTTGAAAATCCAGAAATTGCAGATGCAGGTGCAGAAATTACAGTTACAGAAATCGAATTTGACCCAGAACATGTAGAAAGTATGGTAGTAAAAAAACAGCCTAAACTAATCTACACAGAAGGAGAAAAACTAGACCTATCAGAACTTGTAGTAACATTAACAGACAATCAAGGCTTAAAAAAAGACGTAGCATTTAAAGACTTTAAAGAAAATAATATTACAGCAAACCCAGAAAATGAAACAGAACTAAAACTAGCAGATAGTGGAAAGAAAGTTACCTTAACAAAAGGAAATTTGACAGCACAAACAAATGCCTTAACAGTAAAGACAAAAGTAACACCTTCGCCTTTACCAACACCGACAGATCCACCAGTAGTAAGACCGGTAGATCCAAAAGATCCAAATACTAAAAAGCCGGATACAAGTAAATACTATACAGTAACCTTTGAATCAGAAGATGAAACAAAAGGTGTGGTAGATGCTAAAAATAAATTCTATGTATTAAAGACAGCACACAAAACATTAGCTGATATAATAGCTCCAAAAGTGACAGCAAAAGCAGGTTATGAATTTGATAAATGGAATCCTACTTTAGATAAAAACACAGTTATAGACAAAGACTTGACGGTAAAAGCATACTTTAAAAAAGTAAATGCGTCTAAAAAGCCACAAGTAGCTAACAATAAGGCACTTCCAAAGACAGCTAGTAGTATGAACATAGAATTGTACACTATTTTTATGATACTTTCAGGAGCGTTACTTGTTGTAGCATTTAAAAGAAAAAAAGAGAGTCAATAGATAACTCAAATAGAAAAAAATCGACCTTTAAGGGTCGATTTTTTATTTATTCTTTCATCTAAGATGTTTTTAATAAAATTTCGTTAAATTATTTTATAATCAAATGCTAATAGATGTAAAATAGAAAATAAAAAATTTTTATTAACTTTTTGATTTAATTAAATTTTTAAAAAAATATTGAAAAGAATTATTAAAAGTTGTATAATATATTTAACGACGATTGTGTCGCTTTGTTTTAGTGTATAAAATATAAATATTTACAAAAAGGAGATTTATTATGCGTAATGAAAGACTACCTGCTGATCAGAGAAAGAGGCAGATTAGATATTGTGCGAAGGACGTTTTTATTCGTAAGGGATTTCACAATACGACTATGGAGGATGTAATAGCAGAGAGTGGCTTAAGTAAAGGTGGAGTTTATAGACATTATAAAAGTACTTCTGATATGCTATATGATTTAATGGAAGATGGTTGTTATTATAGATATAATGTTGTAGATAATTTTTTAAAAGAGCATAAAGATTTAGATAAATATGATGCTCTTTCCGAAATTATTGTAGAGAAAATTTTAGCTGATAATGAGCTTTTAGCTGTTTATGTTATGTTTCTTCAAGAAAAAAATTATGATGAATCTTTGGAAAACTTATATTTGAAATTTGAAAGAGAAACTTTGATTAATATGAGAAGTCTTTTGAAAAATATGGGTATTAATTTTGATTTTATAGATGATAGGTTTTTTTCTGATTTTATAAACAGTTTAATTTTGGGAGGAGAAATTTTAAAGGCAAAGGGAAACTTTTATAAAAATAAAGAAAATTTAAAAGATATGATAAAAATTTATTTTAAAAATTCAGATAGATAGGAGGGTTAATTATGGAACTGATAAAAAAGTATGTAAATAAAAATGTTTTTAGTTATTTACTATCAGTTATTTTTGCGATTTTGGGAGTCGTAATGGGACTTATAACTTACATTATTCTTGCTAAGTTAGTGGTTTTGGTTGTTAGTGGAAATATGGACATTTCTTTCTATACACAAAATATTATTTTTATTTTGGGAGCTTTCGTTTTGAAAGAAGTTTTTGCAGGGATTTCTACTTTAATTTCTCATACTGCAACTTTTAAAGTTTTGGCTGATATGAGAAAAGATATTATGGGGAAATTATTTAAAATGCCTTTAGGAGATATTTTAAATTACAGTACGGGAAAATTAAAGGACATAATTGTTGACCAAGTTGATCATATGGAAACTTCTTTGGCGCATATTATTCCCGAGGTAACGGCCAATTTAGTTGGACCTATTGTGCTTTTAGGATATATGTTGATTTTAGATTGGCGTCTTATGTTGTTGTCTTTAATTCCTCTTGTAATTGGTTTTGGTGCAATGGCAACAATTATGAATGAAAGCTATCAATTAAGTTATAAAAAGTCTGTTGAAATAGGACAAAAGATGAATAATTCAGTTGTTGAGTATATTAATGGGGTTGAGGTTATTAAGGCTTTTAATCAAAGCGACAGCTCTTATGAAAAATATTCTAAGTCTGTTTATGATAATGCCAGTTTTTTCTATAATTGGATGAAGTCTTGTTCAATAAGGTCTGCAATGGGGATGCATTTATCTCCAATGGGACTTTTAACTATTTTGCCTTTTAGTGTTATTTTTTATTTGAATGGGAGTTTGAATGTTGTAAATTTAATTGCAATAATTATTTTATCTTTTGGAACTATTGAAAATTTAATAAAGATTTCAGCTTATATTGATGATTTAGCTAGAATTGGAACAATAACAGGAGAAATTCAAGGAATTTTAAGTTCAAAAGAATTGATACATTCAAATTCTGATTTTGAAATTAAAAATTTTGATATAGACTTTGAAAATGTTTCATTTGCATATAATGAAGATAAACAAATTTTAGAAGATTTATCCTTAAATATAAAGGAAAATAGAGCTACTGCATTTGTTGGACCAAGTGGTAGTGGTAAGAGTACAATTACAAAGTTAATTGCAGGTTTTTGGGATGTTGACAAGGGAGATATAAAAATCGGTGGAGTTAGTTTGAAAGATATTTCTTTGAAAAAACTTTCTGATTTGATTTCTTATGTTTCACAAGATAATTTCCTTTTTGATATTAGCATAAAGGAAAATATAAGAATTGCAAAACCCGATGCAACTGATGAAGAAATTGTTGAAATGGCTAAAAAATCCGGTTGCCACGAATTTATTATAAATTTGGAGAATGGATACGATACTATTGTTGGAGAGGGTGGAAGTCATTTGTCCGGAGGAGAAAGACAAAGAATTTCTATTGCAAGGGCTATGCTTAAAAATGCACCAATAGTTATTTTGGACGAGGCAACTTCTTATATTGATGCTGAAAATGAAAGTATTATACAAGAGTCAATCAGTAATTTGGTTAAGGGTAAAACTTTGATTATGATTGCTCATAGACTTAGAACTGTAACAAATGTTGATGAAATTTTTGTTATAGAAAATGGGAAAATAAATTCAAAAGGAACACATAATGAACTTATTGAAAATTCAAAACTTTATAAGGAAATGTGGGATTCTGCAATAAAGGGGGAAGAGTAATGCTTACAGTATTTAGAAAAATATGGAATTTTTCCATAAAAGAACAAAAAAATATAAAATTTTCTATTTTCTTTGCGCTTTTAAATGCAATATTTAACTCTTTTCAATTTGGCGCAATTTATTATATTTTAAATAAAATTTTTACAAATACTTTAGAAACTAGAGATGCCTTAATTGTATTTTTGATTATGCTTGTATGTGTAGTTGGGAAGATTTTTACTCAAAAGACTTCACAGCTACAACAAACTCATGCAGGATATTTTATGTCTGCTCATAGGAGAATAGAAATTGGAGAAAAAATCAAAAAAGTTCCAATGGGATTTTTCTCAAGTTTTAATCTTGGAAAACTTACAACTCTTGCGACTACAAACTTAAGTCAAATAGAAATGTGGGTGCCAATGTTACTTGTAATGGTACTTGGAGGAATGCTTACAACTTTTGTTTTTGTTGTTGGATTGTTTTTCTTTAATTACAAAATTGCTTTGATTGCAACTTTAGGAATATTTGCATTTTTATTTGTAACTGCCATGATGGAAAGAAAATCCAGAAAAAATGCTATAAAGGCGCATAAGATACAAGCAAGACTTACTTCACAAGTTCTATCTGCACTTTTAGGAATGCAAATTATTAAGTCATATAATCTTGTTAATGAAAATAATAAAGATTTGGAAAAATCTTTTGATGATGTTCGTGATTATACATTGGGCTTGGAAAAAACTTTAATTCCTTACAACATAATTCAAAAGATTGTAATCGCCATAACAACAGCTTGTATGCTTTATGTTTCTTTTAATATGTATGTTGCAGGTAGTATAATTTTGTCCGATTTAATTATGCTTACTATTGCAAGTTATGTAATTTTTAATGGGATTATCGGAGCAGGTAGTGTAATGGCAATTCTTAGAGTTACTGAAAATGCGATAGATTCACTAAATTATGTAAATGAAATTCCTGATATGAAAGAGGGAAGCGTTGAAAAAGAAATTGATAACTTTGATATAGAATTTAGAAATGTTGAATTTAGTTACAATAAAAAGAAGATTTTGGATAATATTTCTTGTAAAATAAATCAAAATAATTTAACTGCAATAGTTGGGCCGTCAGGCTCCGGAAAGACAACTTTTTGTAATTTGATTGCAAGATTTTGGGACGTAAATTCAGGAAGTATTTTGATTGGTGGAAAGGATATAAGAGAATATTCACTTAAAAATTTAATGAAAAATATTTCTTTTGTTTTCCAAAATGTTTATCTTTTTGAAGATACAATAGAAAACAATATAAAATTTGGAAAGCCGAATGCAACTAGAGAAGAAGTTATTGAAGTTGCTAAAAAGTCTATGTGCCACGACTTTATTATGAGTTTACCTGATGGATACGATACAATTATTGTTGAGGGAGGTTCTAACCTTTCAGGAGGAGAAAAACAAAGAATTTCAATCGCAAGAGCTATGCTAAAAGATGCACCGATAATAATATTTGACGAGGCAACTGCGAATGTTGACCCTGAAAATGAAGATAAATTACAAAATGCGATCGAAGAGCTGACAAAAGATAAAACCGTTATAATGATTGCACATAGATTAAAGACAATCAGAAATGCAAATCAAATTTTAGTTCTAAACCAAGGACATATCGAAGAATCCGGAACACATAGCGAATTGATAGAACACAACGGATTGTATAAAGATTTAATCAACTCAAAGAATAAATCAGTTAATTGGAAAATAGAAAATTAGAAAAAAGGGTAGCAATGGCTATAATAAATAAAAAAAGAAATAAATAGTTGATTAAAAAATCCCAGAGTTTAACTTTGGGATTTTTTCATTGACATAGGTATTTGTATAGGATATAATTAAATTTACCTTAGACTAATCTAAAAGAAAATTTAATTTCATCACAATTTACTTTAAAAAAATCGTATAAAATGGAAAATATGATATAATTAAATTCACAATAAATTAATCTAAAAGAAAATTTAATTTTATCACAAATAGGGATGACAGAGTAAGTAGAGTGATGTTTTTTGATAGCTTGATGTTAAAAGTAAACAAAATATGAAAGTGAGAAACTATGAGAAATGTTGAAATAAATATAAATGATTCTGCTCAAAGAATTGATAGGTTTTTGAAAAAGTATTTGAATAATGCTAGTACGTCTATGATTCAAAAGTTTTTGAGGACTAAAAAGATAAAAGTTAATAAAAAAAGGGTTGATGCAAATTATATTTTAAATGAAAATGATATTGTGAATATTTTTATTTATGAGGAAGAACTTGAAAAGTTGATTATTTCAAAGACTAAGAAGTATTCATATTCTAAAAAACTTGATGTAGTTTATGAAGATGAAAATATAATTGTTATGAATAAGCCGAAAAATTTGTTATCTCATGCATCTTCAAAAGAAGATTATGGTAATAATTTGGTTGATTTTATGATTGGCTACTTGCTTGAAAAGGGTGATTACAATCCAAGAGTTGAAAAAACTTTTGTTCCTGCGATAATAAATAGGCTTGATAGAAATACTTCAGGTCTTGTTATTGGGGCTAAGAATTCAATGGCGCTTAGAGAGTTAAATAGAATTAAAGAAACCTCTGTTGAAAAATATTATAAAACTGTTGTAAGTGGTTATGTTAAGAAAAATTTTATCATTAATGAAAAACTTGAAAAGAACGAAGAAAAAAACAAATCAAGTATTTCAAAAAATGGTAAGGAGTCCATAACAGAAGTTTATGTTGAAAGGAATAACGAAAATTTTAGTTTGCTTAAGATAAAACTTATAACGGGTAGAACTCATCAGATTAGAAGTCATTTAAGTTCTAAGGGATTTCCTATAATTGGTGATGTAAAGTATGGCGATATGGAAGTTAATAAATTTTTTAGAAATAATTTTGATTTAAAGAGCCAATTTTTACACGCAGAAACTATAATTTTTAAAAATATAGAAGGCGAGCTTAGTTACCTTAATGATAAAGAATTTTTTGCTCCAATGGAAGAAAATTACAAAAATATAATTAGAAAAATATTTTGATAAAAAGTTTCATAAATTTTGTTGAGGGTATATTCTTTGTATCAGAACATTAGAGGTGAATATTATGAAAATTATAATTGATGAAAAAGCTAAAAATTTTTTAGAAAAGAAAAATAATGGTGTTATGACTGTTGAGGTTAGAGGTTGCAGTTCTTGAAGTGGTGTTGTTTTAAAACCAATGGCTTCATTAGGTAAACCTTTAAATTTAGATAAATATACATTAGAAAATATTGATGGAATAGATGTGTATGTTATGAATGGAATTAAAGCAGTTAATGATACTGTTACTGTTTCAACTATGAGTTTTCTATTTATGGAAAATTTGGTAGTTAATGGAATAATTGTTTAAAAGGCTGTTTATACAGTCTTTTTTTGTTAGGAGTGATTAATATAAAAGTTGTTATAAATGAAAAAGCAAAAAAACTTTTAAAGGAAAATCAAAAGGAGATAATGGTTGAGCTTAAAGGTTGGAGTAACTGAAATTGTTCAACTGAATTAAAACCGTCGGTTTCGATTGGTAAGCCTAAAAATACAAATGCTTTTGATTTTTTTGAAGTGGATGATTTTAATATTTACATTACTAGAAAACTTCCTGAAGATTCTTTTGTAGAAATTTCTTCAGCTACTTTTTATGATTTGGAGTATTTGATAGCAATAGTTAAATAAGATTTTATATTGTATTGAACTATTGTGTGTTGAACTATGTGATAATTTTTTGTACATTTGTAAATAACATTCTTGACATGTACATTTATAAATGACATTCTTGACACTTATTGCAAAAAATGTTAAAATTTATCCAATAACGATATTAGGGGAGAAAGGAGAGAAAGGAGAGAAAGATGAATAAAAAAATTATAAAACATTTTTTGATTCCCGGGGCACTGAGTCTGACACTTGTGTTTCAGACACAAAGCTCTTATGCCTCTAAAGAAAAAAATGACATCCTACCACCCGGCAATATAGGCCAAAGCGTTGGAAATCCACAAGGGGGGGGTGGAAGGTAGTGAAAACAACCAACAACCTAGTCCTGTTGACGGACGACAAAGTGGAGAAAATCCTAGCGATCAAAAAAGCCCAAGCCAAAAACCAGATGAAAAGGAAAAAAATAAAACTGAGGTTCCTTATGAGGATGAGAACTATAACAAAAATTACCAAAATCATCCAATAGAAGAAGAAGGAACTGGCAAGTATAAATTTGAAAAGGGCAAGGAATTAAGTCAGGAAGAAATTGATAAAGAATTTGCAAAATACAAGGAAAATGCTTCCCAGTTTGCCAAGGTCCAAGAATGGATAGCAAAGCTTAAGAACATAAACCTCCTAGGCTTAGAAAAAAATGAAAGTTCTAGGTTTTACGAAATAGACATGGGAGATAATGCTTATTTTTTGTCACCAAAGGGTTTCAAAATATACAAAAATATTGATAGAGGAATTCTTTTAGCACATGACTTAGCAAATGATAAAATATATGATCTATATCACTACTATTTCGAAGAAAAAGGTTATAAATTAAATAGTATAGTTGGGGCAGGATCGGACAATGTTTATGAAAACCCAACCAAACTTTATGGATCATATGTGAAAAAAATAGATGATGGAAATGGCAATATAAGTTATGAATACTACAGGGGAAGTGAGCCTAGCAAGGAAGATTTAGATAAGGTAAAAAAGGTATTAAAAGAAACGCCAAGTGCCCTATTAGAACAACTTGGTGAGAAAAACTATAATAAAATTGTTGAAAGAGCCTATCAGGCTGCCCTTGTCAATTCCTACCTATTAAAAAATGAAAAAGATATGTCAAAAGAGGATAGAAAAAATATCGTTGACTATGTTTACCGTTTTGGTCTAAATTATAAAAATGAAGAATTAGGGATAAAAAAGACTGAATCAAATGGATATGTAGATGTCTCTCCAATGGGATATGCTCAGAAAAATGCTGATGGAACATATAAATATAAGTATAAGGTTAAACTCAATTCTATAACATCTAATGATAAGTATTCTGCAACCCACTTTGATATATATGCTCCAATAGCTGCCAAAAACCTCAAGTTCAAACTAACCGGAGTCCAAGAATATAAGAAAAATGATGACGGGACCTACACTTATGATCACAAAAATGTAGGTGTAGACCTAGAAATAGCTAGTACTGAGGATAAGGTCATAAGAGACCTTATAGAAGCAGATAATAAGACTATACCAAGGCCAACTGAATACATACCTAATGATAAATATATAGAAGAAAGTGTTTGGAATAATGATGAATACAAGCATAGAGAAAACACCTTCTCTATTCCTTATTATAATGATCTAAAGGATAAAAAAAGTCTTAAAAATAAGGTCGTAGAGTTTGATAAAAATGTACAATTTGACAACTCAACTACTTCCCCATACGGAGATAAAGCGGTAATAGACGAAGAAAGATATAAGGACGGTTATAAACCGAAGGATAATGACAATGTCCTAAGCCCTGCAATCCACTACAGACATTTTAGAATTGTAAACCCTCAAAGTGGAGGTCCTATCACCCTTGAGGCAGAATTTGATGTTGACGAATCAGTAGTAGAAAAATCTCCTAATATGCCACTAGGAGCTAGGATTTTAACAGGATTAGCAGATACTAACCCAACTGCCTTTAACTTTGAATTAACCGGAAGTAAGCCAAGTCATTTTGCAGAAAGACCTGGCTATGGTACTTCGAATGGGAGTTATTTGGGTAGCCCATTTGATGATAAGGATAAGGGTAAATACGACTCTATAAATCAAAGCCTAAAAGATATTTATGGACAGGGCTACTCTACAATATTCAACCATCCAGAGCTAATCAAGCCGGGAGCTTTTGATATAAATGGATTTTATGGAAGTGCTGGAGGTGGACCAAGCGAATATACTGGAGACGATCAGAAAATAGGGCTTAAAATAGGAAAAAGATCTTATGACTATGGTGAATATATTGACAATGAACTTAAAAAGGGTCATGATTATAGCAAGGATAAAGACCTAGAAGTATATATGAGGACATCTGGGGCTAGCTCCTCTGATATAGGTGTCCAAATTGCTAATGGCTACGGCAGGTACGGAGACTATAGAGAAAAGACCAAGGTCAAAGAAGATAAGTTCGTAGAAAATCTTATGACCATAAAAGACTTAGAAATTAAAAAGTCAACTCAAAAGATTAATGAAGTTTATAAAGCCGACTTTACTAAGGATTATAGTGAAAATGGAAAAATTTCCAAGAAAAAACTCCAAGACGCAGACCTAATTGAAAGTGATGAAGGTCCTGCTAATGGAGCAAAAGATTTTTCGTCAGACTCCGGAAGCTTTGGACCAGCAGGAATTGGCCTGGGCATAGACGGAAGGACAAATGCTGACCAGACTCGTGGTGGAGTAGATGTCACTCCAATTGGCAAGGTCAAGAAAAACCCAGATGTGACTCCAATTGGTAAAGTAGAGAAAAAAACAGATGGTAGCTGGAAATATGAGTACCAAGTGAGCGTTAAGTCACTATATTCATATGGTGCCGGAAAAACTGCCGGTGACTACAATATTGTACTACCTAAAAATGCTAAAAATATAGAATTTACTCTTGTTGGAAATAATGACAATTATAGTTCAAGGTTTAATCAAATATGGGACTTAGAAAATATAGAAGATGCTTTAAATGATTATGAAAAACAGATTATAAGCAAGGTTAAGGCTGATTTGAAAAAAAGGGGTCTTTCAGATAATTTAACAAGAGATGAAATAGTAGGTATTATGGAAAAAACTACAGGTACAAAATATTACAATAAAGACCAGAAGCTAGAAGTAGAAGATTGGAGTATAGGTGATAGCAAGGGTAAGTTTATCTCAAGTTCTGATGAAATAACAGCTAAATATGAATTGTTTAAAAAACGTATAGACATCATACCAGACGAAGTTTATGCTGATGCGGGCACAAATAAAAAAGAATATCGAGATAAATTAGAGGCTGAATATGAGCATGCAATGAATGATTTAACAAGTCAGCAAAATTCTCATAAAACTTTCTTAACAGAAGCTAATAGACCAGCCTACTTAGAAGCAGGTAAGATTGATAGTCTAAAAAAATCCTATATCTTTAGCAACTTTAAGGGGATAGACCTCACTGAAGTGCTTAATTACTATGAGTTTTACATCGACAATAAGCTAAGAAGTGAAACAGATGCTCTAGATCAAAAATATAATGACAAAGAAAGCGAAGAATATAAAAAAGAAAAAAATAAGATTACTGAAAAATACCAAAAACTAAAAAGACAGAAAAATGTATCTATCCATGGTTGGTTTGGTACAGGCAACATTGGTTATGAAAGTGAAATGGGAGACTATACTGATCTTTTAGGCCATAAAGTTAAGCTAATAGCAAAGAGAGGATATACTAATGGCAACCCTGGTATAAGTGGTAAGGCTAATATTGGCAACCTAAATATATACACCTTTAGCAGTAAAAATAATTATGGAACGGTAGGATTAAGGGTGACCTTTGATGTTGACGATGAGGTCGCTCGCAAGTCACCATATATGCCTCTAGATATTAGGAGTGCTTGGTTTAGTAAAAAAGACCTGCCAGGAAGAAATCCGGATGAGCCTGAAAATGAAGACTTGCTAAAATTCAATAAGCTAGCGGATAGGTATGTAAATAAAAAAACTGGTCAAGAAATATCACAATCTGCTTTCATGGACTTATCAGATAAGGATAAGCAAGATTATTATGCAACAAATTATTACTATGTTGAACATCCAGAAAATATAAAGAAAGAAATGTTTGACATCCATGGACTTCATAGTGAGTCAAGTGCAAATATAACAACATATACTGGTAGATGGCAAGAAATAGGTGAAGACATAGAACCTTGGGGTGACAATCTAAGAGAATATAGTTTTGAGGCCCTAAAAGACCTAAATCTTAGACAATATAGACATACAGGATTTATTATGGGAGTTAATGAAGACTATAGGGATATTGCTGTGAATGGACCCCCACCAGAGACTCCACCGGAAACTCCACCAGAGACTCCACCGGAAACTCCGCCGAAAACTCCACCGGAAACTCCGCCGGAAACTCCACCGGAAACTCCACCGGAAACTCCGCCGGAAACTCCACCGGAAACTCCACCGGAGACACCACCAAAAACAAATAATCCAAGAATTCCAAAAACTGGTATAGGTGGTATGGGAAGTGTATTAGGAGTATTGGCTAGTTCGGTATTTGGCTTGTTTGCAAGCAAGAAAAAAGAAAAATAATTTTTATAAAGGTGATGTTGCAGAATAGAGAAATCTATTATGCTCATCACTTTTTTCTTGTATATCTGTATATATCTGTATATATCTGTATATATCTGTATAAAGCCATTAATTTCTATAGCTTTCTAAGATTTCTTTAGCGGCTATTTTATAGACGGAAATTTCACTATAATATTCTTCTGCGAATTGTTTATCTTCAGGATTTTTCTTGTGATATTTGTAGATTTCACGATACTTATTTATAGTATTTATATTTTTCATATCTTGATACAAAATCTTCATTTCAGCTTCAATTTTCTTTATTTTGTCTAACAAGTTTTGTCTATCATCGGCAGATTTTTTGATTAGATCATCGAGTTGTGTAATTGAATTAATTTCCTGTTCTCTTAATTTAATTATTGAATCAGCCATTATTTTGATATTATGTTTTCTTGCCCAGACTTCGTAACCTTTAGAGGATTGTGCTTTTATATTAGTTGATATTTTTTAAATTAGAGAAGAATAGATATTATTGGGATAAATAGAAAATTTCAGATAAAAATCAGCATTATAACTAATATTCGTGAAGAGAGATGAATTAATAAAACCTCTTAAATGATAATAATGTGTTGAACTATGTGATAATTTTTCTACTTGAAAAAATTTGCGAAATGTGATATTATATGTGAATAAGTAGCGATAAAATTATTTTTAGGAGGAAATTTTATGTGCGGTATTGTTGGATACATTGGTAGTTCAAATGCTATTGATGTAATTTTAAACGGATTAGAAACTTTAGAATATAGAGGATACGATTCATCTGGAATCGCATTTTTAGAAGATAATAAAATAGATGTTGTTAAAACTGTTGGAAGAATCAGCAATTTAAGAGAAAAATTAGAAAATGAATATAAAAATAAAATTTCAAATATTGGAATAGGGCATACAAGATGGGCAACTCATGGAGTTCCATCAGATGAAAACTCACACCCACATTTAAGTATGAATTCAAAATTTGCAGTAGTTCATAATGGAATAATCGAAAATTATTTACATTTAAAAGAAGAACTTTTAGCTAAAAATTTTGTTTTTAAATCAGAAACTGATACGGAGGTTATTCCTCAATTATTGGAAGACTTAGATGATGGAGATTTTTTAAGTACAGTTTTTAAAATGAGAGCAAAGGTAAATGGAAGTTATGCTTTTGGGATTTTAAAACAAGATACTAAAGAGCTTATTGGAACTAGAAAAGAAAGTCCTTTAATCGTTGGTATTGGCGATGGAGAGTTTTTCATTGCGTCAGATGTTATTGCAGTTTTGAAATATACAAGAGATATTATTTATCTTGAAAATGGAGATTTAATTCATTTTAAAGATGGAAAATATACTATTTATGATGAAGATAACAATGTTGTTACTAGAGAAGTTAAACATGTTGATTGGTCTGTTGAGACAGCTACAAAAGGTGGCTATGACCATTTTATGTTAAAGGAAATTTATGAACAACCAAAAGTTATTGAAGAAACTTTCCTTAGAAGATTAGACGAAAATGATGAATTAGTTTTAGACGGAATGGAAAGTTTATTAAATGAAAATTTAAGCAAATTTAATAAATGTTATATTGTGGCTTGTGGTACAGCATATCATTCAGGGCTTGTTAGTAAGGAAATTTTGGAAAAAGCCTTAAGATTTCCTGTAATTGTCGATATTGCATCTGAATTTAGATATTCAGACAGAATGGTAGATGATAAAACTTTGGTTATAATCATCAGTCAGTCAGGAGAAACTGCTGATACACTTGCAGGACTTAGAGAGGCTAAAAAGAAAGGAGCAACTATTTTAAGTGTTACAAATGTTGTTGGCTCATCAATAGCCAGAGAGTCAGACAATGTGTTTTACACTTGGGCAGGACCTGAAATAGCAGTTGCAAGTACAAAGGGTTATACAACACAAGTTACTGCTCTTTATATGATTGCTTTAAAATTTGCTAGAATTTTAGGAACAATTTCTTTAGATGAATATAAAAATATAATTTCAAATTTAAAGCAATTGCCAAGCAAAATAGAAACTTTATTGAAAGATACAGAAATTTATAAAAAAATTGCATTAGAATTAAAAGACAAGAATACTTGTTTCTACTTAGGAAGAGGTCTTGATTATTATACTGCTATGGAAAGTGCATTGAAATTAAAAGAAATTTCATATATCTATACTGAAAGCTTTGCAGCCGGCGAGTTAAAACATGGAACTATCGCTTTGATTGAAGAAGGAACTCCTGTTTTTGTGGTTGCAACTCAAGAGAGATTATATGAAAAAATTATTTCAAATGTAAAAGAAGTTAAAGCAAGAGGAGCGCATGTTGTTGAAATAACTCACTTGGATAACAATCTTGACGTTTCTGATGAAAAAATATTAATTCCGGGTACAATAGAAATTTTAATGCCTATAATTTCAGTTGTTGCAAGTCAACTTATTGCTTATTATGTATCCTTAGCAAAGGGAAATGATGTTGATAAGCCAAGAAATTTAGCGAAATCTGTTACGGTTGAATAGAATTAGAGGGGGACTTTGAAGTCCCTTTTTTGATAAAAGTTAGGAGAAAATTATGTATAAATTAATAGCACTTGATATGGACGGAACAACTTTTAATGAGGAGCATAAAATCTCAGATGTTGTTAAAGATGCCTTATTTTACGCTATGGAAAAAGGTGTAAAGATTGCATTTATTTCAGGTAGAGAGGAATTTACAATAAAACAAACCTTAGAGGAGTTAAAAATAGATACTTATTATGGAGCTTTAAATGGTAGTTTAATTTCTACAACTTACAGCAAAGTTCCAAAATTTGTAAAGAGTTTAAATAAAGAATATCTTTTTGATATTTTAGATACTATTGAAAAGAATGATTTGACACCAATAGTTTTTTTGGAAAATTTAATTTTTACAAATGATTCAAATGATGAATATGTTGATATTATTTCTAAATTTATAAATCCTAAAATAGTTAGGGTTAAGAGTGTTAAGGAATATATTTTAGAAAATAATTTAGAAGAAAAGGTCTTGAAAATTGGAATTTGTCAAGAATATGATGTTTTGAAAATTTTAGAAGAAAAGTTTTCTGATACGATAAAAAGTGAATATACTTTAGCTTTTTCATTGCCTTTCTTTTTTGAATTAATGGCAAAAGATACAGACAAAGGTTCTTGTTTAAGGGAAATTTGTAGGCTTAATGGTATAGAATTGTCTGAAACTATCGCAATGGGAGATGGAGAAAATGACATTCCTATGTTAAGAATTTCAGGACTTTCTATTGCAATGGGTAATGCTATGGAAAATTTAAAGAAAAATGTTGATTATATAACTGATACGAATAAAAATGATGGAGTTGCAAAGTCTATAAGAAAGTTTATTTAGAGGAGAGTTATGAAAAAAATTCTTGTTGATAAAGTTGAGAATGTCGAAGATTTTGTTAATACAGTAGTATCTGTTGCGATAGAAAACAATGCATCAGATATACATTTTGAGCCAAGAGAAGATGCTTTTTATATAAGATATAGAATTGACGGAGAACTTATTGATATTTATAAAGTCAGCAGTTTTAATGCTCCTATTATAATTTCTCGTATAAAAATCATCTCAAAAATGGATATTACAATTAAGAGAATGCCACAAGACGGAAGATTAGATTTTAATTTTAATGAAAATTCAGTTGACATTAGAGTTGCATCTGTTCCTGTAATTTTGGGCGAAAAAATTGTAATGAGAATTTTAAATTCCGGAAATTTTAAAATTGATATTGACAATTTAGGACTTTATGAAGAAGAAAAATATCTAATAGAAAATATTATAAAAAGTCCAAACGGTGTTTTAATCATAAGTGGGCCAACAGGAAGCGGTAAATCTTCAACACTCTACTCATTTGTAAAAAAATTACAAAAAGAAAGTATCAACATAATTACTTTAGAAGACCCGGTTGAAGTTAGAATTAGTGGAATAAACCAAATAAATATAAATCAAGCATTGGGACTTGACTTTGCAACCGGACTTAGAGCTATGTTAAGACAAGATTTTGAAGTTGGTTTGGTTGGAGAAATGAGAGATAGAGAAACTGCAAATATTGCTCTTAGAGCAGGGATAACGGGGCATCTCATTTTTACAACTTTACATACAGCAGATACGGTTTCAGCGATAATTAGACTTTTGAATTTGGGAATAGAAAATTATGTAATTTCTTCCGGAGTAATTGCTATTTTATCGCAAAGACTTGTTAGGAAACTCTGTCCAAAATGTAAAGTTAAAAGAGCTTTAACTGAATTTGAAAAGGAGAATTTTAAGAAAAACGGTCTTGAAATTCCAAAATATATTTACGATAAATGTGGCTGTGAAGATTGTAATAGTGGATATATTGGAAGAACTTTGATTTTAGAGCATTTAATTTTAGATGATGAAATAAAAGAAATCATAAATGAAAATTGTAACAGTGTTAGACTTTATGAATACTTTAGAAAAAATGGAAATGAAAGTTTGTATAAAAACGGACTTAGAAAAATTGCTGACGGTATAACAAGTTTTGAAGAGGTTAATAAAATTTTGTTTTCATTAGGAGAGTTTGAAAATGAGTTTTAAAGAAAAGTTTTTTAATATTTTAAATATGGAAATTGGAAATAAACTTAATTTACTTGATTTAAGTATTTCCCTAAAAGAGGCGGGACTTCTTTTAAAATCAAATATTAATACTGCTGAAACGATAAATTTACTTTCAAAAACTTCTCCAAATAAGACTTTAAAGAAAATTTTTGCAGAAGTTTATGAAAACTTATTAAAAGGATTTGACTTATATCAATCTTTTTCGGAAACGAAAAAATTTGACAATTTATTTTTATCTTTAATAAAATCCGGGGAGAGTTCAGAAAAATTATCGGAAGTTTTCTTGTATTTATCATTGTATTACGAAAAGAAATACAAACTGAAACAAAAACTTATAAGTATAATGACTTACCCTATTATATTACTTTTTGTTACATTTGTGGTTTTAGTTTTTCTTTTAAACAATGTAATACCAATGTTTTTAGAGATTTTTGAAGATAGTAATGTAGAACTTCCTAAAGTTACAAAATTTTTAGTAAAAAGTACAAATTTTGTAAAGCAAAATTATTTATATATAATTTTAGGAATTTTAATTTTTGTTATTTTTATAAAATTTATTTCAAAGAAATATTCAGTTAGAAAATTCTTTGGAAAAATGCTTTTTAAAATTCCTTATATAAAGGTGCATTACCAAAATTACATCACTTCAATAGTTGCAAAAAATCTTACGATTTTGTTAAATGGAAATATAAGTATAGTTGAGGCTTTGGAAATTGTAAAAAATTCTACAAGAAACATTTTTATTAGTGAACATCTAGAAGATGCTATTTTAAAAATAAAAAGTGGAAAGCTAATTGCAAATTCTTTGGAAGATGATTTGATTTTCAACCTTGCATTTATAAATATGGTTGCAATAGGAGAAAGTAGTGAAAACTTAGTTGAAATACTTGAAAGCGCGACAGAGTATTACGACCAAAAAATAAATTATTCAGTCGATAAAATATTACAATATTTACAACCTATTATAATAATTTTAATTTCACTCTTTGTTGCATTTATCGTCTTTTCAATAGCAATACCGATTTTCGACTTGTCGAACGGAATAAGTATAGAATAGATAACAAAAAAGCTACGATTTTTTTTTCGTAGCTTTTGTTTTTTTCTTATTTTTCTTTGATTATTTTTCTTTTATTTCTGCTAAGATATTCTTAATGTCTGTTAAGATTTCTTCTTGAGTTGGAGCTTTTGGTGTTTCTTCAACTACTTCTTCTTTCTTTCTTGTTAGCTTATTCATAGCTTTTACCATCATAAAGATACAGAAAGCAATAATTAGAAAATCAATAACATTTTGAATAAATGCTCCGTATTTAAAAGCAACTTCTGCAATTTCTTTAGACTTATCTCCAGCTTTTAATACAATTTTTAGATCTGAAAAATTAATACCACCTGTTAAAATTGAAAGTAAAGGCATTAAAATGTCATTTACTAAAGAAGTAACGATTTTTCCGAATGCTCCACCTATAATTACCCCAACTGCCAAGTCCATTACATTACCTTTTAAGGCAAATTCTTTAAATTCTTTTAACATAAACATCCTCCTAAATAAATGTGATATAATAAATATGAATTTACGATTCTTGTGTAAAAGAATATTTATTTCATCATATTCACCTATTTAAATTTATTAAAATGGAAATATGATATAATATATATAACTTAAAAAAGTTAAGTCATAATTACTTGAATTAATTATACCCAATTACATAAAATTTAATCGTTTAGGAGATTAATATGTTACAAAAAGTTTTAGTTAGTAATAAAGCTAGTGAAAGTTTTTTTGAACTTTTAAATTCAAAAAATATTGAATATATAAAAAGTGTAGATAATGAAAAATTTAATAAAAATTATAATGACCATATCGATATTAGCATTTTAAAAATTGATGATGAAATTTATATTGAAGATTCTGTTTTTGAATATTATAGTGAATTTTTAAAAGAGTTTAGGTTAAAAAGAATTTGCGTTTCAGGTTTTAAAAATAGTGAAATTGTTTTAAATATCGCAAAGAATGATAAGTACTTTTTTCATAATGAAAAATTTACAACAAATGAAATTTTTGAAAAGCTGAGTTTGAATAGAAAATATATAAAAGTAAATCAGGGATATGCAAATTGTAGTATGATTTGTTTTAAAAATCATATCATAACAAGTGATGAGGGAATTTATAAGACTTTAAAAAATGAAAAAATAAATGTGGAATTTGTTACAACAGACGGAATTATATTAAATGGATATAAAAATGGATTTATCGGAGGAACTTGCGGTTTTGTTTCTGATGATACTTTATTGTTCTATGGTGATGTGACAAAATACAAAGATTATGATATAATTAAATACATAGCGGATGAAGAAAATGTGAAAATAATTTTTCCAAAAGATGAAGAATTTGTCGATTTGGGTGGGATTATTTCACTATGGAGGTAATTATGGGATTTATAAAGCCAAGCAATGTTGTTGGAACTATGGAACTTTTGCCTAGTGAACAAATTTTGTTTGATAATGTTAAAAATATAATTGAGGATACTTTTAAAAAGCGTGGTTTTTTACCGATAGATACGCCTGTTTTTGAAAAGAATGAGATTCTTTTGGCTAAGGGTGGTGGAGAAACTACAAAACAAATTTTTAAGATTGATTCTGAAAGTAAGGATATTTCTTTAAGATTTGATTTGACTGTTCCTTTGGCGAGATATGTTGCTCAGTATTTTAATGATTTGAATTTTCCATTTAGAAGATACCATATAGGTAAAGTTTATCGTGGAGAGAGAAATCAAAAGGGAAGATATAAAGAGTTTTATCAATGTGATATTGATGTTATTGGAAATGGAAAACTTGATATAAAAAATGATGCAGAACTTCCTTATATAATTTATGAAATTTTTTCAAAGATTATAAACGAAAAGTTTGCGATTAATTTTAGTAATTTAAAAATTATAAATGGTTTTTTTGAAAGTTTAGGTATTGAGAATAAGACAGATATTTTAAGAATTATTGATAAGATTGAAAAAATCGGTCTTGAAAAAGTTGTTTCAGAGCTTAAAGCTATCGACATTTCTGATGATATTATAGAAAAAATTGTAGAATTTATAAATATATCCGGAAGTAATGAGGAAATTATCGAAAAGTTAAATTCTTTAGAAATTTCAAATGAACTTTTTGTAAAAGGGGTTGAGGAGTTAAAAGAGGTTTATGTTTGTATGAAACTTTTTGGTATTCCTGATGAATTTATAAGAATAAACTTGACGATAACAAGAGGTCTTGACTATTATACAGGAACTGTTTATGAAACATTTTTAGAAAATTATAGACAACTTGGAAGTGTATGCTCCGGAGGTCGATATGACGATCTTTCAAGTAATTATACAAGTCAAGTTTTGCCTGGTGTTGGTATTTCTATCGGACTTACAAGATTGTTCTACCAACTACTTGATAAGAATTTATTTAAGGAAATAAAAGTAAATAGTATTGACGCTTTAATCATTCCGATGGAAAATTGTTATGATTATGCTATAAAACTATTGAATTTATTTGAAAATAGTGGTAAAATAATACAAGTATATTTTGAAGATGCAAAGATGAAGAAAAAAATATCTTATGCAGACAAGTTAAATATTCCTTATATAATCATAGTTGGAGAGGACGAGAAAAATACAAATACTTACACAGTTAAGGATTTAAAAACCGGAGAGCAAAAGACTGTTGATTTTGAAGGATTGTTAAAGTTAATATAGACGTTGAAGTAACGAGTAGGAAAATAGGGCTTTAAGAGAGAGTGGAACGTGGCTGTAATTCCATTTAAGATACCGTTTTTTGAAAACTATTATGGAGTCTTTTATCTAATTAAGAAGTAATTAGGGTGGAACCACGAGCCATCGTCCCTACGTTGTAGGGGTGAAGGCTCTTTTTTGTATAGAAAAATAGGAGGAAGATATGGAAATGATTAAAGTTACATTCCCTGACGGGTCTGTTCATGAATTTGAAAAAGGTGTAAAAATTTTAGACGTTGCAATCAGTATTTCTGAAGGTTTTGCAAGAAATGTTTTAGGAGCAGTTATAAATGATGAGATTACAAAAGGTTTAAGTGAAACATTAAAAGAAGATTGCACAGTTAAATTTGTAAAGTTTGAGGATAAAGAAGGAAAAGATATTTTCTGGCATACATCAAGTCATGTTATGGCTCTTGCCATTCAAAGACTTTTCCCTGATACAAAGTTTGGTATCGGACCATCAATAGAAAACGGATTTTACTATGACTTAGATTCTGATCATAAATTCACACCGGAAGATTTGGTTAAAATTGAAGAAGAAATGAAAAAAATAGTAAAAGAAGGATTTTCAGTAGATAGAAAAGAAGTAGATAGAGATTTTGCTTTAAAATATTTTGCGGAAAAAGGACAAGATTATAAAATTGACTTAATCGAAGGTTTTGATGCAGATGCTGAGCTTTCTTTCTACGAATTAGGAGAATTTACTGACCTTTGTAGAGGACCTCATCTTGTTGATGTAAAGAAAATTAAAGCTGTTAAACTTTTAAGTATTGCAGGTGCATATTGGAGAGGTAGCGAAAAAAATAAAATGCTACAAAGAATTTATGGTATAACTTTTGAAAAGAAAAAAGATTTAGATGAATACTTAGAATATTTAGAAGATGCAAAACAAAGAGACCACAGAAAAATCGGTAAAGAATTGGGAATCTTTATGATTAGCCAAAATGTAGGTGCAGGACTTCCTTTCTGGTTACCAAAGGGAGCAACAATTAGACGTGTAGTTGAAAGATATATAGTAGATAAAGAAATTGAATGTGGATATGAACACGTTTATACACCAATCCTTGCAAATGTTGATTTATATAAAACTTCAGGACATTGGGACCATTACCAAGACAGTATGTTCCCTCCAATGGACTTAGGAAATGGAGAAATGTTAGTTTTAAGACCTATGAACTGTCCTCATCACATGGAAATCTACAATAATGAAGTTCATAGTTACAAGGAGTTTCCTATCAGAATTGCAGAACTTGGAATGATGCACCGTTACGAAATGAGTGGAACATTATCAGGGCTTCAAAGAGTTAGAGAAATGACTTTGAATGACGCTCACATTTTTGTTCGTCCTGACCAAATTCAAGAAGAATTTACAAGAGTTGTAAACTTAATGAAATCTGTTTACGAAGATTTTAATATAAAGAATTATAGATTTAGATTAAGTTACAGAGATCCTGAAAACAAAGAAAAATATTTTGATAATGATGAAATGTGGAACAATGCTGAAACAATGCTTAAAAAGGCAATGGACGACTTGGGATATGAATACTTTGAAGCAAAAGGAGAAGCTGCTTTCTATGGTCCAAAACTTGACGTTCAAGTAAAAACTGCAATAGGTTTAGAAGAAACTCTTTCTACAATTCAACTTGACTTCTTGTTACCTGAAAGGTTTGATTTAACTTATGTTGGAGAAGACGGAAAGAATAATCACAGACCTGTTGTAATCCACAGAGGAATTGTTTCAACAATGGAAAGATTTATAGCTTATCTAATTGAAGAATATAAAGGGTCATTCCCAACATGGTTATCACCTGAACAAGTTAAAATTTTACCGATTTCAGATAAATTTAACGACTATGCTTATGAGCTAAAACAAGCATTTGCTAAAAAAGATATAAGAGTATCAGTTGATGATAGAGCTGAAAAAATTGGATTAAAAATTAGAGAGGCACAACTTGCTAAAATTCCTTACAGCTTGATAGTTGGAGAAAATGAAGTAAACGAAAAAACTGTTTCTGTTAGAAAACGTGGAGAGGGAGATAAAGGCTCAATGAAAGCAGAAGAGTTCCTTGAAATGATTCTTGATGAAGTAAATGCAAAAGTAATTAAATAGTTAAAGAAAAAGTTATTGTGATTTTCGCAATAACTTTTTTTGCGCATAAAAAAACTGTATAGAATAATCTACACAGTCAGAGTACAGACAAAACTAATGCTTTGTCTGCACTCTGAAGTAAGGCTTAATACCTTGCTTTTTTATTTTTATTATATATATATATATATTACAACAAAAAAACAATCGTATAATTAAATTTATCTTAATTTAAATTATCTTTTTAAAGATACAAATAATTTTGTTACTAATTTTTTATATAATATTAATGCTAAAAAACTAGATTGTTAAAAAATATTAAAAGATATTGAAATTTTTTTTGTTTTTTGGTACAATATTACTTACTGTACATATTATTTATGTATAATATATAAATAAAGGAGAAAAAAATGTTTAAGACTATTTTAGTTTCAGTTGTTGTTGCTATATGTTCATTATTAAATTTTAATTTAGGACAAACAGATTTAAGAGCTTCCATGGGAATCGTTGCATTAATTGTTGCACTTCATGATGACCCTGACCTTAATGAATTAAAAACTGGCTTAATAGCTGGTATTTTCGTTTTCTTAATGAGAATATTAGTAAGTGCATTTGCAGGAAAAGCTTTAACCTTTGATGTTATAAGTTCTTATTCTATAGAAATTTTATTTTATGCAAGTTATGCCTTATTCTACCTTATACTTGTTAGACATGATCATTCAGCTTACAAAACACCTTTTATAATGCTACTTATGCTTTGTGATTTTGGTGCAAATACTGTTGAATACGTTGTAAGATTTTTAATATTTGGAGGTGGAATAATGAAAAGTCAATTTAATGATATTTTCATTTCTGCATTCATTCGTTCTGCAATTATATGGATAATCGTTTCATATCTTGCAAAATACAAATTAAAAAATAAGGAGAATTAAATGGATTTTATAAAAATTGTTGATGTTTTAAGCGGTTTCTTATGGAACTATGTTTTACTTTTTTGTTTAGTGGGAATAGGAATTTATATGTCTATTAGACTTAAATTTCCACAATTTACAAGACTTTTTCCAGCTCTCGGAAAAATGTTTAGAGATATAAAAGAAAATAAACCCGTAGAAGAAGGAAGAATGACTCCATTTCAATCTTTATCTACTGCAATTGCCGCTCAAGTTGGAACCGGTAATATAGTAGGTGTTGCAACCGCTGTTGCATCAGGTGGACCTGGAGCTGCATTTTGGATGCTTTTATCTGCTTTTTTTGGAATGAGTACAATTTTTTGTGAAGCAGTTTTAGCACAAGTTTACAGAGAAAAAAGAAATGGAGAATTAGTAGGAGGCCCTGCTTACTACATAAAAAATGGATTAAAGAATAAATATCTTGCTGGATTTTTTGCAGTTACTTGTATAGTTGCTTTAGGAATAGTTGGTATAATGGTTCAATCAAACTCTGTTGTGGAATCATTAAAAACTTCTATAAAATTGCCAAGTACAATAACAATCATCGGGCTTATAGCTTTTGTAGGAATAGTTCTAACAGGTGGTATGGATAGAATTGCAAAATTTACAGAAAAAGTTGTTCCTGTTATGGCTTTTTCTTATGTATTTGGTTGTTTAGTAATAATAGTAATGTTCTCTAATAAATTATTACCTGCTGTAGGTTTGATTTTTGAAGGAGCTTTTACTCCTCAAGCTATTGGTGGAGGCGTATTAGGAATAACTTTAAGAGATACAATAAGATATGGTCTTGCTCGTGGTCTTTTTTCAAACGAAGCAGGTATGGGATCAACTCCTCATTCACATGCCGTAGCACACACAGATCATCCGGCAGAACAAGGTTTTACTGCTATGATAGGCGTTTTCATATCTACATTTTTAATTTGTCTATCTACAATAATTATAAACATTGTAAGTGGTTCATATAACATGAACATTCCATCAGCTGAAATGGCAAAATCAGCTACATTAATGACTCAAAATGCTTTTATCAAAGGATTTTATAGCTTTGGTGGTATATTTTTATCATTATCTCTTACATTTTTCTCACTTACAACAATAGTTGGTTGGTATTTCTTTGCAGAATCAAATATAAAATACATTGCAGGAAACAAAAAAACAATTATAATTGTATTTAGAATAATAGTGCTTACTATGCTTGCTGTAGCTCCAATTTTCCAAGGAGATTTTGTTTGGAAACTATCAGATCTTTTCATGGGGCTTATGGCGTTACCTAACTTAATCGCTCTTATATTATTATCAAATAAAAGCGTAAGTATCTTAAAAGACTATGATAAATGTGTTAAAGAAGGTAATGTACATTTTGAATATGAATTTGAAAATAAATAATTTTTAAATAAAAAAGTGTCAATATTTTTATTGACACTTCAGACTGATGACAAAGGTGTCAATGAGAAATCATTGACGCTTTTTTAGTGGAGAAAAGAGTTGAAAAGTAATATAAGGAGATGTTGAAAATGCTACATAAGAATGATGAAAATAG
>UMJL01020994.1_pt1 | contig 38652 bp, 25 predicted proteins | sample 1966071 | NCBI WGS metagenome assembly UMJL01 (sample SAMEA4836148, study PRJEB28245) | human gut metagenome | biome: gut microbiome; material: fecal sample | place: Denmark | collected 2008
AGTGGAGAAAGTGCAGGTACAGGCTATCGTCGAGGCTTTCATGGAGAGCATCAAGATGTCGCTCACCGAGAAGAATAATGTGTATCTTCGCGGCTTCGGAAGTTTCATCGTGAAGAAGCGTGCAAAGAAGGTTGCCCGCAACATCTCGAAGAATACGACAATCACCATTCCCGAGCACAACATCCCCGCTTTCAAGCCCGCCAAGAGCTTTGCAGCGAAGGTGAAATAACGATAAATTAAAGAACCTCTAAAATTTAACCACTATGCCAAACGGAAAGAAGCATAAGCGGCACAAGATGGCTACCCACAAGCGGAAAAAACGTCTTCGCAAGAACCGTCACAAGAAAAAGTAGGGTAGCACCTTAGTGCTAACGAATAGATAAAGCTAAAGGGGCCCAAGGGTTCTTTTAGCTTTACCTATTTTTTCGGAATCAGTTTTTTCGGGCCGAATCGAGGCCCTCCGGTGCGGATCATCCTCCCCCTGGATCGGGAGCCGCCCATGTGGTCCATGCCCCGTCGGGCGTCGGACTTTTCCATTGGAGTTTGCCGCCACTTCATCCCAAAATGCGGCGCCGATTTACTAATTTCAGCCCAGCCGCCTCCGCTCCCCGGTGCGCGGTACAAGATATATAAATGAACAGAGAGTTAATCGTAAACGTCAACCCTACCGAGATCTCCATCGCCCTGTGCGAGGACAAGGTGCTCGTCGAGCTCAACAAGGAGCAGTGCCAGACGGGTTTTGCCGTGGGAGACATCTATCTCGGAAAGGTGCGAAAAATCATGCCCGGCCTGAACGCGGCGTTCGTCAACATCGGCCACGAGAAGGATGCCTTCATCCACTATCTCGATCTGGGCGCGCAGTTTCCGTCGCTGCAGAAGCTCGTCGCCTCGCAGCAGCCCGGCAAGCGCGGCATGCGGGTCGAGACCATGAAGCTCGAAGCTCCGGTCGAGAAGACGGGAAAGATCGGCGACTATCTCCAGGTCGGACAGCAGATCATGGTCCAGGTGGCCAAGGAGGCGATCTCGACCAAGGGACCGCGTCTGACGTCGGACATCTCGCTGGCCGGCCGCAACGTGGTGCTGGTCCCCTTCTCGTCGAAGGTCTTCCTCTCGCAGAAGATCCGCTCGGCCGAGGAGAAGCGGCGTCTGAAGCGCATCGCCACGGAGGTGCTCCCCAAGAATTTCGGCGTCATCATCCGCACGGCGGCCATGGAGGCCAAGGATGAGGATGTGGCCCACGACATCCAGACCCAGATCGACCGCTGGCGCAAGACCTGCGGGGCGATCAAGAAGTGCGGGGCACAGGCTCCGGCGCAGCTCATGAGCGAGATGAACCGTGCCAACACGATCATCCGCGACTCGCTCAACGGCTCCTTCTCGCAGATCGCCGTCGACGACGAGGCGATGTTCAACGAGATCCGCAACTACATCCGCCAGATCGATCCCGAAAAGGAGAAGATCGTCAAGCTCTACAAGGGTACGGTGCCGATCTTCGACAACTTCGACATCTCGAAGCAGATCAAGTCGCTGTTTGCCAAGTACGTGTCGCTGAAGCGCGGCGCCTACCTGATCATCGAGCATACGGAGGCGATGAACGTCATCGACGTCAACTCGGGCAACCGCACCAAGGCCGAGGACAATCAGGAGCAGACGGCCATGGACGTCAATCTGGCCGCCGCCAAGGAGATCGCCCGCCAGCTGCGTCTGCGCGACCTGGGCGGCATCGTCATCATCGACTTCATCGACCTGCACAAGGCGCAGAACAAGCAGGCGTTGTTCGACGAGATGGTCCGGCTCATGGCCACGGACAAGGCCAAGCATACGGTGCTGCCGCTGACGAAGTTCGGCCTGATGCAGATCACGCGCCAGCGGGTGCGTCCGGTGGCCGTAGAGAATGTTTCGGATGTCTGCCCGACGTGCAACGGCACGGGCAAGATCGAACCTACGGTGCTGCTGGACAAGAAGATCGAGAATCAGATCTCGTTCCTCACGGAGGACCGCGGGCAGAAGTTCATCAAACTGGTCGTCAGCCCCTACGTGGCGTCGTATCTGAAGAAGGGCCTCTGGTCGCTGCGTCGCCGCTGGGAGTGGAAATACAAGGTGCGGCTGAAGATCGTCGAGGATCAAAGCACCGGCATTGTCGATGTCCATTACCACGACCGCAAGGACAACGACCTGATCGAGAAATAGATCCATGGCAAATCCCCGTGAGCAGTTGGCGCAGTTCGCCGCCGGGTCGAAGAGGCTCGGGGAGCTGTGCCGCGAATACCGGAAACGGAGCGCTACCGTCCATCTCCAGGAGCTGGTCGGCGGGGCTCTGTCGTTTTATGCGGCTGCCGCCATTGCGCGGTGCGGCGGCGTGCATCTCTTTGTGGCCGAGGACCGCGATGCGGCGGCCTACCTGCTCAACGACTTCTACAACCTGCTCGACGAGGAGAAGGTCTGCTTCTTCCCCTCGTCCTACAAGCGGTCGGTGGTCTACGGCGCGGAGGATGCCCAGGGGGTGGTCCAGCGTACGGCGACGATGAATGCCCTGCGGGGCTTCGGCGCGGCGAAGGGCGACTACCTGGTGGTCTGCACCTATCCCGAGGCGCTGGCCGAACGGGTGGCCGATGCCGAGGCGCTGCAACACAGGACGATCGAGGTGCGGGTGGGCGACCGGATCTCGATCGAGGTGCTGGAGCAGGAGCTGGTCGATGCGGGCTTTACGCGGGTCGACTTCGTCTACGAACCGGGGCAGTACTCGCTGCGCGGCGGTATCGTCGACGTCTTCTCCTACTCGGAGAGCAAACCCTACCGTCTGGACTTTTTCGGCGACGACGTCGACTCGATCCGCCGTTTCAATATTTCGAGCCAGCTGTCGGCCGACAAGCTGGAGAGCGTGAAGATCATCCCCGACCTGAATGCCGGGGTGGCGGCCGCGGCGAAGGTCTCGCTGGCGAAGTTCGCCGGCGGGGAGGCGTCGTGGTGGTTTTACGATGCGGATTTCGTGCTGCGCAAGGTCAACGACGTACGGCGCAAGGCACTGGCCGACATGGAGCATCCGGAGGAGGTCGATGATCTGCTGACGAGCCGCAATGGCCTGCTGGCGGATCTGGACGGATGTCGGATCTTCGAGCTGCGCGACAGTCTGGCGGAGCGTCCGGCCGAGGCGGCGGTGAAGTTCTCGACGGCGCCCCAGCCGAAGTTCAACAAGAACTTCGAGATGCTGGCCGACGACATGATCCGCAATGCGCTGCGCGGCTATGAGACCTGGATCCTCTCGGAGAACCGGGCCCAGGTCGAGCGTCTCGAAAACATCTTCCACCAGATCGGCCGCGGACAGGCCGTCGTGCGGTCGCTGGCGCTGACGCTGCACGAGGGCTTCGTGGACAACGATCTGAAACTGTGCCTCTATACCGACCACCAGATCTTCGACCGTTACCAGCGCTACCGCATCAACGGCGAGATCCGCCGCGACGAGCAGATGACCGTCGCCGAGCTGAACCAGCTGCGGCCGGGCGACTACGTGGTCCATATCGACCACGGCGTGGGGCGTTTCGACGGGCTGGTGAAGATCAACGAGGGGGGCAAGACACACGAGGCGATCAAGCTGGTCTACAAGGATGGCGACGTGCTCTTCGTCAACGTCCACTCGCTGCACCGCATCTCGCGCTACAAGTCGGGCGACGGCGAGCCGCCGAAGATCTACAAGCTCGGAACGGGAGCCTGGCAGAAGCTGAAGAACGCCACGAAGAAGGCTGTCAAGGACATCTCGCGCGAACTGATCGCCCTCTATGCCAAGCGCAAGGCCTCGAAGGGATTCGCCTTCTCGCCGGACAGCTACCTGCAGCACGAGCTCGAGGCGTCGTTCCGCTGGGAGGATACCCCCGACCAGCAGGCAGCTACGGCGGCCATCAAGAAGGATATGGAGTCGGACCAGCCGATGGACCGTCTGGTGTGCGGCGACGTGGGCTTCGGCAAGACCGAGGTGGCCATCCGCGCGGCCTTCAAGGCGGCGACGGACGGTAAACAGGTGGCCGTGCTTGTGCCGACGACGATCCTGGCGCTGCAGCACTACCGCTCGTTCAGCGAGCGGCTGCGCGACTTCCCGGTGCGGGTGGAGTATCTCAACCGCACGAAATCGGCGAAGGAGGTCCGGCAGATCTGTGCCGATCTGGCCGCCGGAAAGATCGACATCCTGATCGGTACGCACAAGATGCTGGGCAAACAGGTGGTCTTCCACGACCTTGGGCTGCTGATCATCGACGAGGAGCAGAAGTTCGGCGTGGCGGCCAAGGAGAAGCTCACGCAGATGAGCGTCTCGGTGGATACGCTGACGCTGACGGCAACGCCCATCCCGCGGACGCTGCAGTTCTCGCTCATGGGCTCGCGCGACCTGTCGGTCATCTCGACACCGCCGCCCAACCGGCAGCCGATCATCACCGAGTCGCACGTCTTCTCGGAGGAGATCATCCGCGACGCCATCGAGACGGAGCTGGCGCGCGGCGGTCAGGTCTACTTCGTCCACAACCGCGTGGAGGATCTGCCGACGCTGCAGGGGATGATCACGCGCCTCTGCCCGAAGGCCCGCGTCGGGGTGGGCCACGGCAAGATGCCGGCCGAACAGCTGGAGAAACTCATCATGGACTTCATCTACGGAGAGTTCGATGTGCTGCTGTCGACGTCGATCGTCGAGAACGGCATCGACGTGCCGAACGCCAACACGATCATCGTCAACAACGCCCAGCACTTCGGCCTGAGCGACCTGCACCAGCTGCGCGGCCGCGTCGGGCGTTCGAACCAGAAGGCCTACTGCTACCTGCTCTCGCCGCCGGACGAACTGCTGACCCCCGATGCACGGCGCCGGCTGCGGGCCATCGAGGAGTTCTCGGATCTGGGCTCGGGCTTCAACATCGCCATGCAGGATCTCGACATCCGCGGGGCGGGCAACCTGCTGGGGGCCGAGCAGAGCGGCTTCATCGCCGATATCGGCTTCGAGACCTACCAGAAGATCATGAACGAGGCGATCGCCGAACTGCGCGCCGAGGGGCTCGAGGTGCCGGGCATGGGTGCCGCCGAGCAGCAGGTCGTGGGTCGCATGGCCTTCATCGACGATGCCCATATCGATATCGAGGTCGAGGCCTCGTTGCCGGACGATTACGTCGCCCAGCAGGCCGAACGCCTGAAACTCTACCGCGAACTCGACTCGACGAAGGACGAGGCGGCGCTCGAGGCCTTCGAGAGCCGGCTGGTGGACCGTTTCGGACCGCTGCCGCGTGCCGCCCGGGAGCTGCTTAACGTGGTGCGTCTGCGTTGGGAGGCCATCCGCCTGGGCATGGAGCGCGTGAAGGTCAAGAACGGCCTGATGATCGTGCAGTTCGTGGGCGAGGAGAATTCACCTTATTATAAAAGCGACACCTTCATGACGCTGCTGCAGCGCGTTACGCAGCACCCCGATCGATTTGTGCTCAAGCAACACAATAATCGGTTGGCGATGACCGTTAGGAATATCAAAGACGTGGAGGACGCATACAAAACCTTACAACAGCTTTGAATCTGGTTGTGGACATAGGCAACTCGCTGGTGAAGCTTGCCGTGTTCGACGGTGGACGACTCGTCGCCCAACAGAGTACGAAGTACCTCCAGCCGTCGATTTTCGAGGAATTATTGCAGGGAAAGCGAGCCGAACGGGCCATCGTGGAGTCGACGCGCGGCGATGCCGACGAGATCGTGGCCATGGTGCGCGAACATGCGGATCGCGTGCTGGAGTTCACGCCGCAGACCCCCGTCCCGATCGCCAACGCCTATCGGACCCCCGAGACGCTGGGACGCGACCGGATGGCGGCGGCCGTGGGGGCGACGGTGCTCTATCCGGGCCGCAACGTGCTGATCGTCGACTTCGGTACGGCGGTGACGATCGACCTGGTGACGGCCGACGCCACCTTCCGCGGAGGGTGCATCTCGCCCGGGATGCGGACCCGCTTCCGGGCACTGCACGACTATACGGCCAAACTGCCGCTCTGCTCGGCCACCGACAGCGAGGCGCTGCAGGGACTCTCCACCGAGGAGGCCATCCGGCTCGGGGTGATGAACTCGATGACGTTCGAAATCGAGGGCTACATGAGCCGGATGCGGGAGAAAATCGACGATTTGTGCGTAATTTTCACCGGTGGAGATGCAAAATACTTTGCGAAAAGAATTAAAAATACGATATTTGCAAATTGTAATCTGGTCTTTTGCGGATTGGATCGAATTTTAGAGTACAATGCCAGTGAAGAACACCTTGATTAAACTTCTTGTCGCGGCTGCGGCGCTGTTCCCTGTCGCCGTCTCGGCCCAGACAAGCAGTATCAATGCCTTCTCGCCCTATACGATGTACGGAATCGGTGAGGTGAATACCCCCGGAACGCTTCCGATGCGTTCGATGGGCGGTGTGGGCGTGGCCATGCGTTCGTCGGGCGTGGTGAACCTGCTCAACCCCGCGGGTTTCAGTGCGGCTCCCCAGAAGACCTTCCTCTTCAACTTCGGACTCGAAGGCCAGAATTACTACAATTCGCAGAAAGTGGCCGGTGAATCGAAAAGCACCGTCTACAATACGTTCAACTTCCACGACATCGCCTTCCAGATGCCCGTGGCCAAGAAGCTGGGCCTGGGCTTCAGCCTGACCCCCTACAGCTCGGTCGGCTACCGCACGAAGTATTACCACGAATACGATCCGTCGGATCCGGTCTACGGAAACATCGGAAACGTGCAGTACAACTACCAGGGCGACGGCGATATCACGGAGGTGAAACTCGGTCTGGGCTGGGAGGTCTTCAAGAACTTCTCGATCGGCGTGGCCGCCCAGTACTATTGGGGCTCGATCAAGCGCTCCTATACGTCGGTGGCAACGGCTATCACCGGTGAGGGTACCTACGCCTCGGCGGTGGGCAGCGACGTCTACACGATCTCGAGCATCAAGGGACAGGTCGGCGTGCAGTGGAGCCCGATCCTGAACCAGCGGCGGATCCTGACGGTCGGTGCGGCCTACGACTTCGGCGGCGATCTCAACCCCGAGGTCAACCGGACGATCTACGTCAACGACCTCTACAACTCGACGGCCAAGGGCGATACGACGCATATGGCCATGGTGCTCCCGCGTCAGCTGGCCGTGGGCCTCTACTACCAGAATGCAAAGTGGGCCATGGGTGTGGATTACGTCTACCAGAACTGGGGCAGCCGCAACAAGGGTTCAGAGATGACCGGAGTCTCGGGGCTGGGCGCAGATCGCACGGCCTATCTGGTCGAATATGTCAATACGAGTACGGTCAAGGTGGGCGTGGAGTTCACCCCGAACCGCTACGATATTCGTAACTTCTTGAAACGCTGGTCCTACCGGGCCGGATTCCGCTACGGAATCCACAACCAGTCGTTCAACGGCGAACGCCTCGGGCAGTGGGCCGTTACGGCCGGCTTCGGGATTCCGGTCAAGCTGTGGGCCGTTTCGGGCATCGATGTGGGTGTCGAGTACGGCCGGCGCGGCTACAATGTGGCGGAGCGTCTCGGACTGGTTCGCCAGCAATATTTCAAGATCGCCGTGGGCTTTACGCTCTTCGCCGGACAGGAGAACGGCGAGTACTGGTTCATGAGACCCAAGTACGATTAAAACCTGCGGATGAAGAGAGATACCGGACGTGAGACCCCCGACTGACTGGTAAATTTCAGGCAAACGACAATACACAAAAATTAATCTGACCGATGAAAAACTTTAAATTCCTGCTCTCCGCTGCATGTTCGCTCTTCGCTTTCGCAGCGTTGGCCCAAGATTTCAGTGATCCGAAGTACGCGATCTGGGGCGATACGCCCGAGGAGCGTCAGCAGAACATCCTGAACAGCAACTTCCTCAAGGAGTCGTGCGACAACAAGAACTATGATGCCGCCGCCCACTACTTCAAGGAGCTGGTCGACAAGTGTCCGAAGGCTTCGGAGAATACCTATGTCCGCGGTATCACGCTCTACAAGAACAAGATCAACCGTGCCAAGTCGGTTGACGAGAAGAACATGTACGTCGATTCGCTGATGCTGGTCTACGACCTGCGCAACCAGTACTTCGGCAACCACGCCAAGCGCGGTTCGGCCTACATCCTCGACCGCAAGGCCCGCGAGTATCTGACCTACAAGCCCAATGACCGTGCCGGAATCCGCGAGGCTTTCCGTGAGGCGATTGCCGCCGGCGGCGACAACACCGATCCCGAGACCGTTGTGGCCTACTTCTCGAACCTTTGCGACGACTACAAGAATACGGACGAGGTGATGCCCGACGAGATTCTTTCGGAGTACGAGCGTCTGGAGGCCTATTTCGAGAAGCACCCCGAGGCTTCGGAGTACAAGAGCCAGTTCGATGCCGCCTTCGGTATGAGCGGCGCCGCCAGCTGCGAGAACCTCGAGAACCTCTTCAAGCCCAAACTCGAGGCCGATCCCGAGAATGAGACGTTGCTTGCTCAGGCCGTGGGTCTGATGTCGCGCGCCGAGTGCAGCAGCGACTTCTACTTCAATACCGCCGAGCGTTACTATCAGGTGAAGCCTTCGTCGGAGACGGCCATGTTCCTGGCTCAGGCTTTCCAGAACAAGGGTGACTACGCCAAGGCCAAGACCTATCTGAACGAGGCCCTTGCCGTTGAGCAGAACCCCGCCGAGCGTCAGAAACTGCTCGTGCGCGTTGCACTGGTCGGCCTGGTTGCCAACGATATTGCGGATGCCGCATCGGCTGCCCGTCAGGCCCGCGATCTGAATCCCGAGGACGGTGTTCCCTACTTCGTGCTGGCACAGTGCTACGCTTCGTCGGCTGCCGCCTGCGGCGGTTTCGCCGGTCAGGCTACCTTCTGGGCCGCTTACGACACAATGGCCAAGGCTGTCGAGCTGCTGCCGAGCGACTCGGAGTACATGGAGCACGCCAAGACGTCGCTCGCCTCGTTCCGCAACCGTTTCCCGAGCTCGGAGGAGTGCTTCTTCAACGAGCTGCAGGCTGGCGCCCGCTATACGGTGACCTGTGGTACGGCCGCCGGCGTTTCGACGACGGTACGCCCGCGCTAAGCCCATCCGAACCGCATTTCCATGGGGAAACGCATGAACCGATACACCAGGGTAGCACTCTCCGCAGTGGGGAGTGCTATCTTGCTATTCTCGTGTTCGGAACAGAAAGCCGAAACGGATTCGTCGGCCGAGGAGACGATGATGACCGAGTACAGCGAGAACCTCTCGATCGTCAATTCGCAGAACGGCCGCCGTTCGTATCACTTCGTCACGCCGCTGCTCGAGGGCTATACGCTGGCCCGCGAACCCTATCGCGAGTTCCGCAAGGGAATCAAGATCACGACCTATCTCGACGATTCGCTCTCGACGGTAGATGCCGTTCTGACGGCCAACTACGCGATCAACTACGAGAATCGCGAGCTGTGGGAGGCCAAGGGCAATGTCGTGGTCGAGAAGTCGGACGGCAAGAAACTCTATACGCAGCAGCTCTTTTGGAATGCGCGTACGGGCAAGATCTACTCGAACGTCGATTCGAAGATCGTGCAGAACAACGGACGGGATGTCTTCATCGGTGAGGGCTTCGAATCGGACGAGGAGTTCAAGGATTGGCGTTTCCGACGCATGAAGGGGCGTATGGAGGTTGAGGTCAAGCCGCAGAACGATTCGCTGGCGGCGGATTCCACCACGGTGCGCGAAACGCCGCGGACAACGGATCGGGCGGATGAAAAGGCTGCGGACGGATCGCTGCGGGCGAAGAGGGCTGAAGATTCACGGCCGGCTGCCCGGCCGCAGGTTGACGGACGGTCCGGCGCAGAACGCCGGTCGACCCCTGTCGAAGGGGGTGCGAAACCGGCCTCCGGCCAGAAACGTCCGGCCGCACGAAGCGCTTCGAAATATGGCTCTGCCGCCGCAGCTTCCGGTGTGGAGGCTCCGGCCCAGCAGCGCAACATCCCGACGCTCGAGGGTCCGCGTATCGATCCGCTGTTGACCGCTCCCGCGGCCCAGGGCCCGAACGCCGCCAAAGAGTCCGAAAACAAAAAATAAGTTCCATGGTGACTTCGATTATACTGATTGTCGTCATGTTGCTGCTGTCGGCCTTCTTCTCGGGCATGGAGATCGCCTTCACGAGTAAGAACCGACTCAAACTGGAGATCGACCGCAAGCAGAACCGCATGTTCGACCGCATTGCCGAGGTCTTTGCGCGCCATCCGGGGCAGTACATCACGACGATCCTCGTCGGCAACAACATCGCACTAGTGGTCTATTCGCTGGCCATGTCTCTGCTGCTGAGGGAGATCTATGCCTCACTGGGATGGGAGGAGCTCTCCCGCGACGGATCGGTGGCCATCGATACGGCCGTGTCGACGATCATCATCATCTTCTTCGCGGAGTTCCTGCCCAAATCGGTCTTCCGCAACGACCCGAACTTCTATTACCGGGCACTGGCTCCGGTGATCTACTTCTTCTACATCATCCTCTATCCGATCGCCAGCTTCACGACGCTGCTCTCACACGGGATCCTGCGTCTGGTCGGTCGGCGCGTCGAGGAGAAGACCATCACGCCGATCTTCAACCGCGAGGATCTGGCCTCGCTGATCGACTCGAGCAACCAGGAGACCCACGCGGAACCCGAAAACGAGCTGAAACTCTTCCAGAATGCGCTGGATTTCGCCGACCTGCGCGTGCGGGACTGCATGGTGCCGCGCGTGGACATCGAGGCGGTCGATATCGACGATACGACGATCGAACAGCTGACCGCGCGGTTCGTCGATACGAAATATTCGCGCATCTTCGTCTGGCAGCGGTCGATCGACAACATCATCGGTTATGTCAATTCGAAGAGCCTCTTCACGCGTCCGGCCCGGATTGCCGACGTGATGATGGAGGTGAACTTCGTGCCGGAGACCATGCCGCTGCAGCTGGTGCTGGAGAACTTCATCAAGCACCGGTCGAACATCGCCGTGGTGATCGACGAGTTCGGCGGGACGGCGGGGATCATCTCGCTGGAGGATGTGCTGGAGCAGATCTTCGGCGAGATCGAGGATGAGCACGATGTGCCGGATCTGGTTGAAAAACAGGTGGGTCCCGACGAATATGTCTTCTCGTGCCGGCTGGAGGTGAAGTATCTCAACGAACGCTACGGACTGGGCATCGAGGAGAGCCGCGAGTACGATACGCTGGCGGGCTTCATCATCTACAACTACGAAGGGATTCCGAATGCGGGCGAAACGGTGGTAATCGACGGTCTGCAGCTGCGGATCCTGCGCACGACCCGGTCGCGGATCGAGCTGGCCAGGGTGAAAAAATTGTAACGCATATAGGAGTCTATTTGCGAATATTTTACTACCTTTGGCTGATCTTTCGAAACAATACGAAAAATTAACATTTATATGGCAAGTTTAAACACCTTACGTACCAAGTTCGGCGTGGTGCTCTCGATTATCATCGCACTGGCTCTCTTGGCATTCATCCTCTCACTGAAAACCGAGATGGGATTCTCGGGCAATGATCCGCGCGTCGGCGTGATCGACGGCGAGAAGATCAACTATTCGGAGTATTACGACGAGTACGAGCGGATCAAGTCGCAGAACAACGTCCAGGAGAGCGACGAGCAGCAGTCGGCCATGCTGGCCAATGCCGTGTGGCAGTCGCTGATCTCGAAGTATGTGCTCACGCCGGGCTTCGACCGGATGGGCCTTCGCGTGACGGAGCCCGAGCGGATGGCAATGGTCAGCGGACAGCAGCCTTCGCAGGTCTTCATCAACGCCTTCACCGATCCCCGGACGGGTCAGTACAACGTGGATGCCATCAGCCAGTTCCTGGCACAGGCCGAGACCAACCCGCAGGCCGCTCAGGCCTGGGCTCAGCTCAACGAGCAGGCCCGCATGGAGCGTGAGATGCAGAAATACTTCGGTCTGGTGAAGGGCGGTGTTTACGTCAACTCGCTGGAGGTTGCCCGCGGTGTGAAGGGTGCCAACGAGACCTTCTCGGGCAAGTGGGCCGGCAAGAAGTACGCTTCGGTGCCCGATTCGCTCTTCGAGGTTTCGTCGAGCGACCTGAAGGCCTACTACAACAGCCACAAGGATCAGTTCAAGCAGACGCCGTCGCGTACGTTGACCTACGTGGTCTTCGAGGTGGCTCCGACGGATGATGACCTGCTGGCTCTGGAGAAGAAGGTTACGGAGGTGGGCAAGGAGTTTGCCGCCGCAGCCGAGATCAAGAGCTTCGTGCGCGGCAACCGCAACGGACACGTCGCCGACAACTACGTCACGGCAGCCCAGCTCTCCGAGGAGGAGGCCAAGGCGCTGATGGAGGGCGAGATGTACGGTCCGGTGCTGAAGAACAACGAGTGGACGATGGCCCGCGTACTGGATTCGAAGGTGGCTCCCGATTCGATCGGTGTTCGCCACATCGTACTGCCCTATACGCAGGAGTCGCTGGCCGACAGCCTGCTGACGGTGCTGAAGAATGGCGGTGATTTCGCCGCTACGGCCGCCCAGTATTCGGTTTACGACGCTACGGCCGCCAATGGCGGTGAGGTGGGCGTGCTGCCCTTCTCGGCCTTCACGGGCGAATTTGCCGAGACGCTGGCTAACGTGAAGACGGGCGACATCGTGAAGATCGCTTCGGGTGATGCCATTCAGCTGATGCAGATCTATCGTGCCGGCAAGCCGACCAAGCAGCTTCAGGTGGCTTCGATCACCTATCCGGTCGAGGCTTCGGAGGCTACGCGCCGCGATATCCACAACCAGGCCGGTTCGTTCATGGTCAATGCCAAGGGCTCGTCGGAGGCTTTTGCCGATGCTGCTTCGGAGGCTGCCGTGACGCCGCGTGTGGCAACGCTGGCTCAGGGCGATCGTACGATCCGCGGTCTGGAGGATTCGCGTGACGTGGCCCGCTGGGCTTACGGTGCCAAGGAGGGCGACGTTTCGGAGATCTTCTCCGTGGGCAAGGATTACGTGGTGGCCCGTCTGTCGGAGATTGACGACAACGACTACGCTTCGCTGGACAAGGTGGCTGCCCAGATCCGTACGCAGGTACTTCGTGACAAGAAATACGACTACATCGTCATGGAGCTGTCGGGATCGACCCTGGCCGATCAGGCCAAGAGCCTCGGTTCGGAGGTTGGCGACTTCTCGGATGTCACCTTGGCTTCGTTCTACATCAACGGTGTGGGTATTGAGCCGCGTCTGATCGGAGCCATCGCTTCGTCGGAGAAGGGTGTGCTTTCGACCCCTGTAAAAGGCATCTCGGGAGTCTACGTCTTCCAGGTAGAGGATGTGCAGACCGCCGACAAGCAGACCACCGAGGGTGAGAAGGTACGTGCTCAGGCCATGTCGGAGGGTATGGCTCAGCAGTTTGTCCTCCCGGCTATTCAGCAGATGGCCAAGATTCAGGATCTGCGCGGCAAGTACTTTTAGTTGACAGCGTCGCGTTTGGTAAAGAGGCCGGTGCATTTGTTGCACCGGCCTCTTTTTTGGGTCTGTCGGATCCGGATTGCGAGGTAGAGGGGAGGGGGAGAAAATGGTGTGCGGCCGAGCGGGCCAACGGGGCTGGTAGCTGCAGAGGGGTATACCTGCAGGCAGGAGGTGACAGCATATAGGAGGGTTCCAGTGGAACAAGAGGAACCAAAATTCGAGGGAGGTCGCACGACATGGGGTCTGTTGTGGTGGGCGGGATTCGGGAACGTCAGTACGACATGGGCCGTTGTGGGGGGATAAACCGGATTCGGGTGAGTCAGGTTGACTTCTGCTGTGAAATAGGGTGCGGAATTCAAGGGAGACAGCCCGACAAGAGACCGTTGTGATGGAAAGCCGGATTCGGGGAAGTCAGTCCGATATGGAGCCGTTGTGAAATAGGCGGGGCTGGATTCGGGAGTCGCCATGCAGAATAAGGATTGTTGTGGAGTAGTGAAGGACAAGAATTTGGCGGCGGTCGTGGTTGCGGAGCAGTTTCTGTTGCACGAATTGATCCCGAAGGTTTCCGTCGGCGTTTTCAATGACAGGGTGGGACGCAATCGATCTGTTCCCATTCCGCATATCTTTAGGGCTTCGCTCTCTTTTCCTCGTCCGGTCAGAAAAAAGACCTGCCCCACGAAGGGCAGGTCTTTGCTTGCGGTCGATGCGGTCGGAACCGCTTTGACGGTTGGGTTAGAAGTTGCCGACATTGGCGCGGTCCCACCAGAGGCGGGTTCCGCCCGTATCGCCCGAACCCTTCACCTCGGAGGACTCCTGCTTGAGCAGTTCGATACCCTTGTTCACCTCGTCGGTGTTGGCGCTCAGCTCCGTATCGCTGTAGAGCAGGCGGCGCGGGCCAAGTTCGGTGTCAATGGTCGTCGGATCGAGATTGTTCTTCGGACGGAAGAGTTTCGGGTAACCCGTGCGGCGATAATCGGCCCAGGCCTCTACCGAAAGCGGGAAGTTGGCAAGCCACTTCTGCATGATGATGCGGGCGAGTTTGTCCTCGTTCGAGGCGTTGTCGTCCCACTTCACGCAAAGCTTGTTGCGTGCCTCGAAATTGTAGTTGGAATTCCACGGATCCTTGTAATCTTCCTGCGTCGTGGTGCCGTTGATATATTTATTGATCGTAGCCTCGCTTGTGATGTCATCCATATTGGGTGCCGTCAGCTCTTTATCGGTCCATGCCGCCTTGGCCGTAGACTGTCGGTAGGCATACTGGTTCTTGATCGAGGTGCGGATACCCGTTTCGTAGAGATCCTTAACCGATTCACTACCAATGTCCCAGCGGAGCTTGGCCTCGGCGCGCAGGAACCAACCCTCGGCGGCGAACATGATCGGCAGCGGCGTGGCGTACGATCCGGCCAGGAACGAGTAGTAGACGCGCTGGTTGTCGTTACCGCCGTTCTTGTTGCCCAGTTCGCAACCTACCGGAACGCCGATATACTGCGAACCCTTCGCGATGAGGATATCCTCCTTCTTGTATTCACCCTCGCTGTCGGGCTGGGCCGACTCCTTGACCAGATCGCGCACGTTGGTGGTGAAGTAGAGCGGACGACGCGGATCCTCGAAGCCGTTCATCACGGTGACGATCGTCGAGCCGATACCCGAATCCCACCAGTCCATCATGCGACGCAACTCGTTCGAGTAGTCCGAAACCAGAATGTCCTGCGTGTCGAGGACGCCGGCCTGGATGGCCTCCTTGGCATACTTCTCGGCGTTCGTCGGATCGACCTTCACGATGCGCAGCGCCATGCGGAGCTTCAGCTGGTTGGCAATCTTCTTCCAGAGTGCGCGGTCGCCCTTGCACCAGAGGTCGAATGCGGCCAGACCGTCGGTCGTCGTGTCAAGCCCTTCGATCGCCTTGTCCAGCTGTTCGAACATCGCCTTGTAGATGTCCTCCTGCTTGTCGTAGGCATACGAGCTGGGGCGTTCGGTCATCTCGTCGGCAGCCAGTACCGACGAATAGGGCACCGGTCCGTAGGTATCGGTGTACTGCAGCAGGTTGTAGACCTCGACGATACGCGTCACGGCGGCGAAGTCATACTGCTCCTTCGCATCGCACTCCTTGGTCAGACGGCGCGTGTTGTTGAAGATCTTCTGCATGAAGTTCTCGTGCATGCCGCCGCAGAATCCGCGATTGAGGCTGTAGCGGGCCATGGTCCAGTTGCTGTGAGGCACCTCGAAGTAGCCGCCGTAGTTGTCGATCGACAGCGAGGTCCAGTACTGGAAGAGGTTCTGGTGAGGCGGGTAGCTGTAGGTGAGCGGCGTGGAGAACTGCGCATCGAAGGGCAGCGTTCCGGGATCCACCTGGTAGGGGTTGGTGTTCAACTCCTCGAAATCGCTGGTACAACCGCTCAGCAGGGCGATGGGGAGTACCAGGGTTGCGGCGTATTTGAATATGTTTTTGAGTTTCATAGTGTTCAGACGCTTTTGATTAGAAGTTCAGTTTCACATTCAGACCGAAGCTGCGGGTCGTGGGCAGGTTGAAGATGTCGAAGCCCTGGAGGCCGTTGCCCGTACCCATCGAAACATCGGGATCCATCGGAGCATCCTTGTAGAAGAAGAAGAGGTTGCGGGCGATGAGGGCCACGGTGAGGTGTTTCGACTGTCCGAAGAGGTCGCGGAAGGTGTATCCGAGCGAGATCTCGCGCATGCGGACATTCGTGGCGTCGTAGACGTAATCCTCGACGTTGTAGACCGAGTTGAAGCTCGTGGCGCCGACCGTATCGTAGTAGGCCTTCACGTTGGTGAACTTCACGCCGTCGCGCATGACGTAACCGCGGTCGCGGTCGCGGGCCGTGCGCTGCGAAACGCCGTAGCCGTCGAGCGTGGCTTCGGTCATCGAAACGACCTTGCCGCCGATCTTGGCGTCGATCAGGAAGCTCAGCGTCAGATCTTTGTAGCGGAACGTGTTGCTCCAGCCGAGGTTCCACTTGGCGTTCATGTCGCCGACGTACTTCATCTTCGAGTTTTCGTCGCTGCCGTTCACCGGGATCAGGTAGTCGGTGCCTTCGGGCTGGGTGGTCTTCAGCGAACCGTCGTCGTTGCGCTCGAGCGTGCGGACGTAGAGGTCGCCGTAGTGTCCGCCTTCGGTGAGGATGACCTTGGCACCGCCCATGTTCGAGATGGTCACGCCGTCCTGGATGCCTTCGAAGAGTTCGATGATCTTGTTGTCGTTGTACGAGAGGTTCAGATCGGTCGACCAGGTGAACTCACGGCCGAAATCCTGGAACCAGCCGGCGCTCAGCTCGAAGCCCTGGTTCTGGACGTTACCGGCGTTGACGAACTGCGTCTTGTAGCCGCTCTCCCACGGAAGCGTCACCTCGAAGTATTGGTTCTTGGTGTTGGTCTTGTAGTAGGTAGCGCTCAGGTGCAGGCGGTGCTGGAGGAATTCGCCGTCGAAACCGGCCTCGAACGAGTGGGTCTTCTCGGGTTTCAGCGTGCGGAACGGCACGGCGTCGGGGGGAGCGATGGCACCCTGGTCGCCGATGGTGTAGAGCGGATTGGTCTTGTAGACCGGCACGTCGTTACCGACGATCGAGTACGAAGCGCGGAACTTGAACAGATCGATGTTCGGACCCATGTCGACGAACTGGTCGAGCAGCAGGCTGGCGCCGACCGACGGATAGAAGAACGAGTAGCTGTCGGTGAAGGCGAGGGCCGACGACCAGTCGTTACGGGCCGTTACGTCGATGAAGAGCCCCTCCTTGAATCCGAACGTGGCCGTTCCGAATACCGAATTGAGTCGTTTGCGGGTCAGACCGAGCGACGCTCCGTTCTCGTAGTAGTTCTTCGGGTCGAAGACGTTGGGGAAGTAGGCGCTGCCGTCACCGGGGGACTTGAATTCGTTTTTTTCATAAAGCAGGCTGACGTTGTTCGACTGCGTGCGGGTCATGCTCGAACCGGCCGTTACGTTGAGCGAGAAGTCGCCCCACGCATGTTCGTACTGGGCCAGGATGTCGGCGTAGAGCTGCTCGCTGAAGTAGCGGTTGTCGTCGAGCTTGCCCATCGTGTACTTGTTGCCGTAGGACGATGCGTAGTGGTTGCGCACGTAGTGCTCGTCGGCGCGCTCGTAGCGCATGCGGCCCGTCAGCGAGAGACCTTCGATGATTTCATACTTGATCGATCCGCCGAATTCATAACGGTTTCGCTCCACGATGGGGCGTTCGCGGTTGAGCAGCCAGTAGGGGTTCGAGTTAGTCTCGTCGGTGGTGGTCACCCAGTTCTGCACGTAGGTGTTCATGGCTCCGTTGAAGACCTCGAAATTGTTCTTGTAGCCGTCCCAGTCGGCACCGCGCGGGAAGGTGTAGACACCGACGAGCGGGTTGAAGACGTAACCGCCGGCGGGCTGGTTCGTGATGTGCTGGTTGACGTACTTGGCGCTGAAATCGATCTTCACGTGGTCGTTGAACAGATCGAATCCGACCTTCGAATTGAGCGTGTGCTGCGAGTAGTCGTTCTCGGGGGTGATGCCGCCCGAGGAGACGTTACCGTAGGAGAAGTAGGCGCGCATGTCCTTCGAACCGCCGGTGATCGAGATCGAGTTGTTGGTGGTGTAGCCCGTGCGGAAGAACTCCTTGGCGTAGTTCTTGGCGGCCGAAGCGAGCTTGTCGCCCCAGCTGTACTGGTCCGTACCGCCGTACGTGGTCTGGAACTCGGGCAGCGAGATGGGGGTCTCGACGGTCGTGTTGCTCGATACGCTCACGGCGAAGCGGCCTTCGGAGCCCGACTTGGTGGTGATCATGATGGCGCCGTTTGCGGCGACGGCACCGTAGAGGGCGGCGGCCGAAGCGCCCTTCAGCAGCGAGATCGAGGCGATGTCGTCGGGGTTGATCGTCGACATGGCGTCGCCGCCGTCGCGCTGACCGCCCCAGTTCCCGTTGACCTGGTCGCTGGTGATGTTCATCATCAGGGGCACACCGTCGACAACGATCAGCGGCTGGTTCGAACCGTTGATCGACTTGTTACCGCGGAAGAGGATCTTCGACGAACCTCCGGCGCCGGTCGAGTTGGGGGTGATCTGCAGACCGGCCGACTTGCCCTGCAGGGAGTTGATCATGTTGATCGACTTGATGTCGGCCACGTCCTCCCCGCCGACGGTCTGGGCGGCGTAGGTCAGGGTTTTCGACTGTCGTTCGATACCGAGGGCCGTTACGACCACGGCATCGAGTTCGTTGGCATTGGCCTTGAGGAGGATCTCTTCATTGGTTTGGCCCTGATAGGTGATCTCCACGGGGTTGTAGCCGATGTAGGATACCTGGAGGACGTTTCCGTTCTGGAGATCTTCGAGGTAGAACGCACCGTTGACATCGGTCGACGTACCGCGGCTGGTTCCGACGATGACGACCGTGGCGCCCACGAGGGGACCGGTTTCGTCCTTAACGATTCCTTTGAGGGTACCTCCCCCCTGGGCATTCGCCTTCAGAGCGATAGCAGGTTCGATGGCGAACATTGCCAACAGCAATGCGCAGCAACCGAATAGCGTTTTTTGGATAAGTTTCGTCATGGTTACTTTAGGTTAGGTTGAACATGAGTTAAGGTTTTCCTGTGTCGTTTTTTTCGACAGTGGGAGGAGAGAGTTCCGGAGCTACCGGAGGGAAGTTTTCAGATGTAGGTTGTACTGTTTGGGTTGTTTTATTAAAATTTAATATTTTATCCCCCGTCATATAGTTCAAATATAAGAAATTTTTTCCGAAAAGTGAACGATATAGACTTAATATGCGTTTTTGGTTAACCAGATACGTAAAAAAATTAAAAACCAAGAAAAGCGCTTCTGGATTGCTCCGGAAGGGTGTTAGCGTATTTTTGTGGTAGACTTTGTGTTTTTTAATGCCTGTTTTTACATGCCATTTCAGCCTAATTTCCGATCCCTTTGGAACACTTTTTCGGGGCTTGTTTTTCCCGCCTCATTCCGCCCTGTCGGCCCGTCCGTCCATAAACCGTCAGATCTTGAGCCATTTCGGGATTTGTTCGTTCCGTTCGATTCTTTCGGTTCTCCTTCGGCTTCCGGTTTTGATCGCGCCGTAAGAACGGCTGCTGCGGTTTTCACCGATTTTTCGTATCTTTGTGGAAAGAGGCGCGGAACCGAGGGCCGGTTTTACCTGCGGAGTTCCAATGACGGTTTCCTGTGTCCGACGATCGTTGAAAACCCAAAATATTTTTGTTATGAACAACTTCATCTATCAGAATCCTACCAAGTTGGTCTTCGGCAAGGGGCAGATCGCCCGCCTTCCGGAGCTTATTCCTGCCGACCGGCGGATCATGATCACCTTTGGCGGCGGCAGCGTCAAGCGAAACGGCGTTTACGATCAGGTCGTCAAGGCGCTTGAGGGGCGCAACTTCATCGAGTTCTGGGGAATCGAGGCCAACCCCTCGGTCGAGACCCTTCGCAAGGCCATCGCTCTGGGCAAGGAGCACAAGGTCGATTTCCTGCTGGCCGTGGGTGGCGGTTCGGTGATCGACGGCACGAAACTCATCTCGGCCGGCCTGCTTTACGAAGGCGATGCCTGGGAGCTGGTTCTCAAGGGAAGCTGCAGGAAGACCGTGCCGCTGGCTACCGTCTTGACGATGGCCGCCACGGGGTCCGAGATGAACAGCGGCGCCGTCATTTCGCGCTACGAGACCAAGGAGAAGTATGCCTTCTACAGCAACTATCCGGTCTTCTCGATTCTCGATCCCGAGACGCTCTTCTCGCTACCCAAGCGGCAGATTGCCTGTGGTTTGGCCGATACATTCGTACACGTGCTCGAGCAGTACATGACCACGCCCGGACAGTCGCTGCTGATGGACCGCTGGGCCGAGGGAATTCTCCACACGGTCGTAGAGACGGCGCCGAAGGCCCTCTCCGACGAGCGTGATTACGACACGATGTCCGAATACATGCTTTCGGCAACGCTCGCTCTGAACGACATGATCCGCATGGGCGTGACGCAGGACTGGGCGACGCACATGATCGGTCACGAGCTGACGGCCCTGCACGGGCTGACGCACGGCGCAACGCTGGCCATCGTCATCAACGGTACGCTGCGTGTGCTGCGTGAGCAGAAGCACGGCAAGCTGCTGCAGTTCGGCGAGCGGATCTGGGGCATCACGGGCGGCACAGAAGAGGAGCGTATCGACCGGACGCTGGTCCGCACCGAGGAGTTCTTCCGTTCGCTGGGGCTCTCGACGCACCTTTCGGAGGAGGGGATTGGCCAAGAGACGATTGCCGAGATCGAGCGCCGCTTCAACGCCGCGGGTGTTCACTACGGCGAGGCCGGGAATGTCGACGGCGCGATGGCCCGCCGCATCCTTGAGGCCTGTCTGTAACCGGGTTCTGAACTGAAAAGCCGGGTATTCCGATCGGAATACCCGGCTTTTTTTGTGGCTGAATGTCGATCTCTCCCTCTTGTTAGCCCGGTGAATGCCGCTTCCGGATCGGGTTGTCCGCCGTTTGCCCTCCACTGTTCGATTGCAAAAGCTGCCCTGGCAGTGTGGTGGCTTTTTCGCGTACGCCTTCCGGCCTCTCATTTTCCACCTCTTGCTTCCAGCCTTTTGCTTTCCACCTCTCCGTCTCTCTCTCTGTCTCTCCGTCTCTCTCTTTTCCTGACCTTTCACCCTCTCGGCCTCCTCCCCCCCCCACGAAAAATCCCCTCCGACCGCGGGGTCGAAGGGGATCGAACAATCAGTTGTGTGTGCAATTACTCACCCAGCAGGATCTCGAGGATCTTGATGGCAGCCGTGGCGATCGGCGTACCGGGGCCGAAGATGGCGGCGGCACCGTCGCGGTAGAGCTCATCGTAATCCTGGTGAGGAATCACACCGCCGACGATGACGACGATATCCTCACGGCCGAGTTTCTTGAGCTCGGCGATGATCTGCGGCACGAGGGTGAGGTGACCGGCGGCCAGCGACGAAACGCCCACAACGTGAACGTCGTTCTCGACGGCCTGCTTGGCAGCCTCTTCCGGGGTCTGGAACAGCGGACCCATGTCGACGTCGAAGCCGATGTCGGCATAACCCGTAGCGACCACCTTGGCACCACGGTCGTGACCGTCCTGGCCGAGCTTGGCGATCATGATACGCGGCTGACGGCCCTCTTTCTTGGCGAATTCAGCGCACAGCTCCTTGGCGTGCTCGAAGTTCTTGTCGTTTTTCACTTCCGAAGAGTAAACACCTGAGATGGAACGGATAACGGCTTTGTAGCGGCCTACGACAACCTCGCAGGCATCGGAGATTTCACCCAGCGTAGCGCGGACCTTGGCGGCCTCGACGGCCAGCTCGAGCAGGTTGCCCTGCTTGGTCTTCACGCACTCGGTGATAGCGGCCAGCGCCTTCTTCACGGCCTCGTTGTCACGCGTAGCGCGCAGCTCCTTCAGACGCTTGATCTGGCTTTCGCGTACGGCGGTGTTGTCCACGGCCAGGATATCGATCGGGGCCTCCTTCTCCAGACGGTACTCGTTCAGACCGATGATCTTCTCCTCGCCGGAGTCGATGCGGGCCTGCTTGCGGGCCGAAGCCTCCTCGATACGCATCTTCGGAATACCGGTCTCGATGGCCTTGGCCATACCGCCCAGCTTCTCGATCTCCTGGATGTGCTCCCAGGCCTTGTGAGCGATCTCGTTGGTGAGCGTCTCGACGTAGTAGGAACCAGCCCACGGATCGACCTCGCGGCAGATCGACGTCTCCTCCTGGATGTAGATCTGCGTGTTGCGGGCGATACGTGCCGAGAAGTCGGTCGGCAGGGCGATAGCCTCGTCCAGGGCGTTGGTGTGCAGCGACTGGGTGTGGCCCAGAGCAGCGCCCATGGCCTCGATGGCCGTACGTGCGACGTTGTTGAACGGATCCTGCTCCGTAAGCGACCAGCCCGAGGTCTGCGAGTGGGTACGCAGAGCCAGCGACTTGGGGTTCTTCGGGTTGAACTGCTTGACGATCTTGGCCCACAGCATACGAGCGGCGCGCATCTTGGCGATCTCCATGAAGTGGTTCATGCCGATGGCCCAGAAGAACGACAGACGCGGAGCGAAGGCATCGATCGACATACCGGCGTTGATACCGGCGCGGAGGTACTCCAGACCGTCGGCCAGCGTGTATGCCAGCTCGATGTCGGCCGTAGCGCCGGCCTCCTGCATGTGGTATCCCGAGATCGAGATCGAGTTGAACTTCGGCATGTTCTTCGAGGTGTACTCGAAGATGTCGGCGATGATTCGCATCGAGAACTCGGGGGGATAGATATAGGTGTTACGCACCATGAACTCCTTGAGGATATCGTTCTGGATCGTACCCGAGAGCTGATCGAGCGTGCATCCCTGCTCGAGACCCGTGACGATGTAGAAGGCCAGGATCGGCAGCACGGCGCCGTTCATGGTCATCGACACCGACATCTTGTCCAGCGGAATACCGTTGAAGAGGACCTTCATGTCCTCGACCGAGCAGATCGACACACCGGCCTTGCCGACGTCGCCCACCACACGCGGGTGATCGGCGTCATAGCCGCGGTGCGTAGCCAGGTCGAAGGCCACCGACAGACCCTTCTGACCGGCGGCGAGGTTGCGGCGGTAGAAGGCGTTGGACTCCTCGGCGGTTGAGAAGCCGGCGTACTGACGGATCGTCCACGGACGCATCACGTACATCGTCGAATAGGGGCCACGCAGGAACGGAGCGATACCGGCGGCATAGTTCAGGTGCTCCATGCCTTCGAGGTCTTCGGCCGTATAGGTTCCCTTGACGGGAATACGCTCGGCCGTGAGCCACGGTTCCACCTGACCGCAGCCTTTCGAGGCGCAGCAGTTCTGCTGAGCGTCTCCTTCGTATTTGAGTTCTGAAAATTTAGCTCTCATCGTTAGATTCCCATCTCTTTAAGGTAAAACTTCAGGGTTTCGAGGACATTGGACTTCACGTTGATGAAGTTCTTGATGCCCTGTGCCTCGAGTTCGGGCATGCAGGCCGGGGCACCGGCAACCACGAGGATTGCCTTTCCGCCGAGCAGCTCCTTGACTTTCGGGGCAACTTCCGCATAGTCGTCGTCCGAAGCGCAGACCACAACGATCTCGGCTTTCGACTCGAGAGCGGCCTTGACGCCCTCCTCGATCGACTTGAAGAAGGTGTTGTCAATTACGCGGATACCGGCGCAGCCGAAGAAGTTGCACGAGAACTGGGCGCGGGCGCGGGCCATGGCCAGGCTGCCGCAGGTGAGCATGAAGGCCTTGGGCTGCTTGCCCGAGCGGTCGACGTGCAGACGCATGGCCTCGAAAGCCATGGCGCCGCGGTAGGGAGCCAGCGTATTGCCTTCGGCCATGTGGCGCGTTACGGCCTCTGCGGTGATCTCCTTGCCGGCCACTTCGGTGAAGTTGGGGTACTGGTTGGCACCCAGCAGGATCTGGCGGCGCGTAGCGATGGCCTTGTCCTTGGCTGCGGCCGAAGCCTCGATGCGCTCCTTGATGTAGCCAGCCTTGTAGGCCTCGGTGTAGCCGCCCTTCTCCTCGAGTTCGAGGAAGAGCTTCCAGGCCTCGTTGGCGATCGACTGGGTGAGGTTCTCGACGTAGTACGAGCCGCCGGCCGGGTCAACGACCTGGTCGAAGTGGGCCTCGTGCTTGAGCAGCAGCTCGACGTTGCGGGCGATGCGCTTCGAGAACTCGGTCGGATCCTCGAACGATGCGTCGAACGGGGTAACCTCGAGCGAGTGTACGCCGGCGATGGCGGCGGACATGGCCTCAGTCGTACCGCGGAGCATGTTCACATAGGGGTCGTAAACCGTCTGGTTCCAGTCGGCCGTGCGGGCGTGGATCATCATCTTGCAGGCGCACTCCTTTTCGGGGTTGTAGCCCTTGACGATGTTGGCCCAGAGCATGCGGGCGGCGCGGAACTTGGCGATCTCCATGAAGTAGTTCGACGTGACGGCGAACGAGAAGCGGATCTTGCGGGCTGCGAGGTCGGCGTCGACGCCGGCGTCGGTCAGGCGGGCCATGTAGTCGTTACCGGCCGAGAGGGCGAAAGCGAGCTCCTCGACGATGGTCGAACCCGAGTTGGCGAAGATGCCGGCCGAGACGGTGACGATGCGGATGTGCTTGTATTCGCGGGTGCGCTCGATGAGCGACTTGATCTTGGCGAAGCACTTCTCACCGTTGGGCGAGCAGAAGTCGCCCTTCTGGGAGAGGCCCTTGACAATGGGGTCGATGCAGAAGGCGACGTTGGCTTCTGCAGCCACGCCCTCCTTTTCGAGTTTGTCGATGACCAGCTCGGCGACCTTTCCGGTGTGGAGGCCGCAGAAGGTGATCTCGATGGCCGGGATATGGATCTCGGCGAGGAGCTGATCGAGGTCAGCGGCCGAGAAGTCCTCCTTGGCGATGGAGAATCCCAGGGAGTCTACGCCCGAGTTGAGGAGTTTGAGCGCTTCGGCGTTTGCCTCCTTGGGGCACTTGACCTCGATGGTCTGATGCACGTGCCAGCGGTTGTTGGCGCGCGTACCTCTCACGTAGGGGAACTCGCCTGCCTGCGAGCCCAGGAACCGGATGCCCTCGAGGTTTTCGGCACGGTAGTAGGGGCGGACATTGAATCCCTCGCCCGTACGCCATACCAGTTTACGCTCGTAATCGGCACCTTTCAGGTCGGCTGTAATCGCCGCTTCCCATACCTCGGTCGGGACCGGGGGGAATTCGGTGAACAGCTTTTCACGTTTGGTATTTGCCATAACTGTTTAGAGATTAGTATGAGTGTTAATGCTCTTAGTTTCGAAATTGCACGTAAAGGTAAGAAATAATTGGGGAATTGTTACAAGAAATTGTTAACAAAATAACATACGCCCCCTTTTATACCTATAATTATATGGGTTCGGACTCTGTGTCCGCATCCGGGATGAGAATTGTGTCCGGGATTGTTTTTGCGGCTGTTTCGACCAAAATAATCCGAAAAGACCTCTGATTCGCCGAATTTACAAAAATGAGTGTTTTCGCGATTTTGCTGAATTTTTCAGGTTGTTTTTCGGAAAACAGCTTCGAAAAACAGCGGATCGGCTGAAAAAATAGGGTAATTTTCCGGAAAATGGCTCGAAAAAATGCGTTTTTGCTGAAAAAATGCATTTCGTGAAAACAAGATATTGGAATTATTTTTACATTTGCAACCAGAAAGAACGAAGTACCGCGCGAGGCGAAGTTCCAGGTTAGTTGGGTTAACGGTCTCTGCCGGGATGGCAGTGGTTAGTCAGAGTTTCAGGTTAGGTTTTAGTTTACAATTGTCGAACTTTGCCCCGCGCGTTTTTTTAAGAATCCAAATCCACAAACTGATAAAGGTATATGTCATCATTGCTCAGATTCAAGATGGTCGATGCGGCGATCAACCACACGGCCGTTGAGGTAAAGGCCCCGGAGGGGCGCCCCTCGGACTACTTCGGTGAGAAGGTCTTCGGACGTGCCGCCATGCGCAAGTACCTCGACAAGCGGACCTACGCCGCACTGCTCGATACGATGGAGAACCGCACGCCGCTGACGCGTGAGGTGGCCGACAGCATCGCGGCAGGCATGCGCCAGTGGGCCCTGGAACACGGCGCCGACCACTATACGCACTGGTTCCAGCCGCTGACGGGCGGTACGGCCGAGAAGCACGACGCCTTTGCCGAACCCGACGGTCAGGGGGGTGTGCTCGAGGAGTTTTCGGGCAAGCTGCTCGTACAGCAGGAGCCCGATGCCTCGTCGTTCCCCAACGGCGGTATCCGCAACACGTTCGAGGCCCGCGGCTATTCGGCCTGGGACCCCACTTCGCCGGCCTTCATCGTCGATACGACGCTTTGCATCCCGACCGTCTTCATCGCCTATACGGGCGAGGCACTCGACTACAAGGTGCCCCTGCTGCGTTCGCTGACGGCTGTCGGTACGGCTGCCACGGAGGTCTGCCACTACTTCGACAAGAACGTCGAGAAGGTCTTTTCCTACCTGGGCTGGGAGCAGGAGTACTTCCTGGTTGACGAGAGCCTGTGGGCCGTTCGTCCCGACCTGGTGCTGACGGGCCGCACGCTGATGGGCCACGAGTCGGCCAAGAACCAGCAGCTCGAAGACCACTATTTCGGTGCCATTCCGGCCCGCGTGATGGCCTTCATGAAGGATCTCGAGTATGAGTGCCTGAAGCTGGGTATTCCGGTCAAGACGCGTCACAACGAGGTGGCTCCCAATCAGTTCGAGTTGGCTCCGGTCTACGAGGAGGTCAACCTGGCCAACGACCACAACCAGCTGCTGATGACCATCATGGACAAGATTGCCCGCCGCCACCAGTTCCGGGTGCTGCTGCACGAGAAGCCCTTCAAGGGGATCAACGGTTCGGGCAAGCACAACAACTGGTCGCTCGGTACGGATACGGGTGTCAACCTGCTCGGTCCGGGCAAGACGGCCGCCGAGAACCTGCAGTTCATCACCTTCCTGGTGAATGCCATCTCGGCCGTCTACAAGCACAACGGCCTGCTCAAGGCGTCGATCATGAGCGCCACGAATGCCCACCGTCTGGGCGCCAACGAGGCACCTCCCGCCATCATCTCGACCTTCCTTGGCTCGCAGGTTTCGGCCGTGCTCGACAAGCTGGAGGCTTCGAAGAGCGACGATGCCATCCGTTTCGATGCGAAGAACGTCTTCAAGATGAGCGGCATTTCGCACATCCCGACGCTGCTGCTCGACAATACCGACCGCAACCGTACCTCGCCGTTCGCCTTCACGGGTAACCGTTTCGAGTTCCGTGCCGTAGGTTCGTCGGACAACTGCGCCGAGGCGATGATCGTCCTCAATACGGCGATGGCCAACGAGCTGACGGAGTTCAAGAAGAACGTCGACGCCCGCATCGAGGGCGGCATGAAGAAGGAGAAGGCCATCTACGAGGTGCTCAAGGAGATGATCAAGGCCTGCAAGGCGATCCGTTTCGACGGCAACGGCTATTCGGACAAGTGGAAGGCCGAGGCTGCCAGCCGCGGACTGGACTGCGAGACCTCGACGCCGCTGATCTTCGACCGCTATCTGGATGCCGAGAGTCTGAAGATGTTTGCCGACATGGGCGTCTTCTCGAAGGTGGAGCTTGAGGCCCGCACCGAGGTGAAGTGGGAGACCTACACGAAGAAGATCCAGATCGAGGGTCGTGTGCTGGGAGACCTGGCGATGAACCACATCGTGCCGATCGCCTCGAAGTACGAAGCCGAGCTGCTGGACAAGGTCTACAAGATGTCGCAGATCCCGGGTCTGAATGCCGATCCGGATATCCGCCTGATCAAGAAGATCCAGGATCATACGGCCGAGATCCAGCGCCTGACGGCCGAGATGATCGACGCCCGCAAGGTGGCCAACAAGATTGAGGATCAGCGCGAGAAGGCGATCGCCTACCACGATACGGTAGCAGTCTACTTCGATCAGATCCGCCGTCATATCGACAAGCTGGAGGAGATCGTTGACGATCAGATCTGGCCGCTGCCGAAGTATCGCGAACTGCTTTTCATCCGGTAAGCCTGTATCGGAGTTTTGGGTCGGGCACAGCCTTGTGGGAGGCTGTGTCCGATTTTTTTGTGTCGGGGTGTGGGGCGCGGCAGCTGGTTGGAATCAAGGTTGGCGGGCCGATTCCGATGTTATTGGGTTGGATTTTGACGGGTTGGCCCGGATTTGCTGGCAACGCGGCGAAGTGCTCTGTCGGATCGAAAGGCGATTCCTGCGGTGGCGGCGATTTCTGTATGTTCGGATTTGCTGGCAGCGCGGCGAGGTGTTCTGTCGGGTCGGAAGGCGGTTCTGCCGTGGCGGCGATTCCTGTATGTTCGGATTTGCTGGCAGCGGGCGAAGTGCCTGTCGGATCGAAAGGCGATTCCTGCGGTGGTGAGGGATCAAGGAGTCCGGATTCGATGGTTGTCCGTCTGACGGAAGAGTGGCCGGATTCCGATCCGAAGTGATCGCTGCTGTTCCTGCTGCTCCAGTTGCTCCACCCGTCCTGGGATAGAGACAAAAAGAGGGGGAAGTGTTTCTCTCTTCCCCCTCTCGGACTCGTTTCCGGGTCTTATTCCTCGTCGCGGTACATGTGCTCGACGTAAATGGCGTGCTGCATCGCCTCGCGCTTCGCAACCGAAGGCTTGGTGAAGTACTGGCGACGACGGAGCTCCTTCAGGACACCCGTACGCTCGTATTTACGTTTGAACTTCTTCAGGGCGCGTTCGATGTTTTCGCCCTCTTTTACCGGCATGATAATCATAGTATTCTTTGTTTTTTTGTTGTTGTATTCGTGTTTTCTCAAGGATTTCTGCGGGTAGCGCCCCGCCCGGAGGTGCTGATCCCGAAAAGAGGTCTATTCGAAGGCTGTTCCGCTGTCGGACCCGAATTGCAGATAGGGAGCCAGCCGTGCTGCCTCCTCGCGGGTCAATATGTTCTGTTCGATCATCTCTTCAGCGGTACTCCAACCTCCTTTCAACTGTCTTTGCTTGAGTAATCTCCTCAGGGTGCGGGGCGCGATATAGGGATGGCGTCCTAACTCTTTCGGGCTTGCAAAGTTAATATCAATTTTCCGAATTTTGCAACTGTCGCAGTAAATTTGTTTCAAAATTTTTTCATAATTGCTCTCCGTGACTCCCGGAACCTCTGCGAGTTGCTCGACGCGGACGAACCCGCCGAGGCGTTCGCGGTATCGCATGATGGTCTGGACGGTTTTCGGACCGATCCCGACGACGGAGCGCAGCGTGGCCGAATCGGCCGTATTGATCTCCACGGGCTGTTCGATGGGGTGCGGACGCTGCTCGGGGAAGATGACGTAGGGTTCGAGGGCCGAGGCCACCGAATCGTCGAAGACGTAGCATTCGCGCAGCTCCTCCATGTCGCGGATCCCGTGCAGATCGCGCCAGCGGATGAACGTCTCGGCCTGACGTTTCGAGAGGGCGCCGATGGCCCGCAGGTACCGGGCCGAGACCGTGTCGATGCGGAACGGCGTTGGGGCCAGCGGTTCGGGGAGGATGCGTCCGCTGCGGTATTCGCGCGGGGCGATGGCGTATTTTCGTCCGATGCGGATCCAGGGGGCGAGGCGCCGGTAGAGCGAGTCGTCGATGCCGTAGCAGAGAGTCACGTCCTCCGGGATGCGGAAGACCTTGCCTGCGGCGCGGAACTTCAGCAGGCTGACGGCCTCGTATTTCGAGAGTCCCAGGGCGCGCAGTTCGTCGAACGTGGCGGTATTGGGGTCGAACGGGCGCATCACGATGCTGTCCCTGGCGATGCGCTCTTCGTATTGACGTTCGACGCGGCGGGCCGCTTCGGGGTTGCCTTTCGGGCGCAGCAGCGCGATGGCCGCGATGGCCAGTACGGCCAGCGGCAGGAAGATGGCTACGGCGCGGATTTCGCGTTCGGAAAAGAGTCGGGGCATGGCTTTCAGGATTTTTTGGCGAGGTGTTCGAGGGCCAGCTTGACCGATCCCCAGTGCAGCAGGGCGCGGCGGGCCTCCTCCTCGTCGAGGCCCGTGCTCTGGGCGACCATGCGGGTCCCGCGGTCGATGAGTTTGTTGTTCGTCAGCTGCATGTTGACCATGCGGTTCCCCTCGACGCGGCCCAGGCGGATCATCACGGCCGTCGACAACATGTTGAGCATCAGTTTCTGGGCTGTCCCGGCCTTCATGCGGGTCGATCCGGTGACGAATTCGGGACCCACGACCGCCTCGAGGGCATAGTCGGCCTCGGTGGCGACGGGCGAGCCGGGGTTGCAGACCACGGCACCGGTCAGCAGACCGTGGCGCCGGGCCTCGCACAGTCCGCCGATGACGTAGGGGGTGGTACCCGAAGCGGCGATCCCGACGAGCGTGTCGTCGGCCGTAGGGTGGTAGGGGGCCATGTCGCGCCATGCCCCCTGGGTGTCATCCTCGGCGTGTTCGACGGCCCGGCGCAGCGCACCGTCGCCGCCGGCGATCAGCCCGATGACCCGATCGAACGGCACGCCGAATGTCGGCGGAAGCTCCGAGGCGTCGGTCACCCCGAGCCGTCCGCTCGTCCCGGCGCCGATGTAGAAGAGCCGCCCGCCGCGCTTCATGCGCTCGACGATGCGCTCGACCAGCTGCTCCATGACCGGTATGGTTTTGCGTACGGCCTCGTGCACGCGGGCATCTTCGCGATTGATGCCGACGAGGATGTCGTGTACGGACATCTCCTGCAGGTTATCGTATTCCGAACTCTGTTCCGTGATTCTCTTCTCCATGGTGGTAGGCAACAAGCCCTTCGGCGGGCGATTCGACAATTTTTTCGATGCGGTATCCCTCTGCGGCGAGCGCCTCGCGCAGCGGCTCCTCGAAGTGCGCGGCCACCCCTCCGATGCATCCGACGGCCAGGCCTGTCGGGTAACGACTCAGGTTGCGGCGGGCGAATTCGCGAAAGGCGCTGATGACCGTTTCGCGCACCTGCGGGCAGTCGAGATGGGCGAGGAGGAAAGGGGCCAGCGAGGCGAGGAAGCGGTTGGCAAAGGGTTCGCGGTAGACGCGGCGGATGATCTCCTCGTAGGTGAGGCCGCTCTGGGTGAGAAACTCTCGACGCAGCGGAATGTGCCCCTTGAAGAGCCCGTTGAGCAGGGCGCGTCCCAGCGCGGCGCCACTTCCCTCGTCGCCGAGGATATACCCGAGCGGGGGCACCTGGCGGACGATCCGTCCGTCGCGCGCCACTCCCGAATTGGATCCGGTTCCGAGGATGCAGGCAATCCCCTCGCCGCGGCCCCAAAGGGCGCGGGCGGCCGCCGTGAGGTCGGAATCGATCGTGATTGTGCGGGGTGCGAACCGCCGGCGGAGCTCTCCGCGCAGCCGCTGCGAGGCTTCGGGAAAGGAGTCGCCCGCACCGGCTCCGTAGAAGTGGATGGCCGTCACGGGGCCCAGCTCAGGCAGTTCGGACAGAATGTCGCGAATCTGCTCGTCGGTGTGCTGCACGGCGTTGATGCCGCGCGTGCGCAGCTTCCGGATGCGGGAGCCGTCGTCGGCAATCCACGTGCACTGGGTCGATCCGCTGTCTGCAAGGAGTATCATCGTTCGAGTTTTTTTCGGGGTGGGGTGGCTTGGCTCATGCCCTCCGAGTCCGGTCTGCCGCCTCATTCCTGTTACAAAGGTACATATTATCGGTGGATTCCGGAAGAAAATACCGAGTAACTAAATTTTATAGTTAATAAACTATGAGAAATAGTTGGATGTGAATTTTTTTTAGTTACCTTTGTGGAAAAGAACTCCGGATAACTACCCGACAGGGGCCGGACCCGGCAGATGGAGGCTGGTCGCCGGTCGGAACAATCGATACCGATACCATGGAAAGACTTACACGCCGCGAAGAGGAGCTGATGCAGTGCTTCTGGGCCCACGGACCGCTGTTTGTGCGGGAACTGGTGGCGCTGGCTCCCGAACCGAAACCCCATTTCAATACCCTCTCGACGATGGTTCGCGCGCTCGAGGCGAAGGGCTACGTGGGGCATAAACCCTTCGGAAACACCTATCAGTACTACCCGCTGGTGAGCGAGGAGGAGTTTTCGCGCCGGAAGCTGGGCAGCGTCATCGACCGCTATTTCGAGAACTCCTACCTGGGGGCCGTTTCGGCGCTGGTCGAGGAGGAGAAGATCTCGGTCGAGGAGCTGCGCGAATTGATCGACCGCATCGAACACCAAAATCCGAACGAGCCATGTGGTACGAACTGACCCTCTACAGCCTCAAGGTCGGAGCCTGCCTGGCGGTCTTCTACCTCTTCTTCAAGCTGTTGCTGAGCCGCGAGACCTTCCACCGCTTCAATCGCATTGTCGTGTTGGCGGCGATGGTCGTGTCGTTCCTGCTGCCGCTGTGCGTAATTACGGTCGAGCGGGAGCTCCCCGTGGAGCCGGCCCTCGCGGTGATGGCCCGGACGCTTCCCGACGTGCCGGCCGCAGCGCCCGCTCCGGAACCCTTCCCGTGGCGGATGCTCGTCGGCGGGATCTTCGTGGCGGGAGTTGCAGTTACTTGCCTGCGGACCTTCTGCTCGCTGGGGGCGGTGGTGCGGCTGATCTGCCGCGGACGCCGTGAGCGGCAGCCGGACGGGGTGATTCTGGTCCATGCGGACCGCGACGTGGCGCCCTTCAGTTGGGGCCGCTGCATCGTTATGACGGACCGCGACCTGGCCGAAAACGGGGAGGCGATCCTCACCCACGAGCGGGCCCACCTGCAGCTGCACCACTCGGTGGATCTGCTGGTGACCGATCTGGCCGGATGCCTGCAGTGGTTCAATCCGGCGATGTGGCTCCTGCGCCGCGAGTTGCGGGCCATCCACGAGTACGAGGCCGACGAGGCTGTGCTCAGGAGCGGCGTCGATGCGCGGAGTTACCAGATGCTGTTAATAAAGAAGGCCGTTGGCGGGAGGTGGTACTCAGTCGCCAACAGCCTCAATCACAGTAAACTTAAAAACCGTATTACCATGATGTTGCGAAAAAGATCGTCGCGGTGGGCCGAAGCACGTGTGCTTCTTCTGCTGCCGCTTGCCGGTGTGGCTCTGGGAGCCTTTGCCGAGACCCGTTATGTACCTGCGGGCAGGGATGCGTACAAAGATACGCAAAATCGGATAGAAGCACTCGAAAAACAGACGGAAATTGCACGCGAAGCGCCGATCGTCATCCAGGGAACGAAGTGGAAGGGGGATCCGGAGAAGGCGCCGCTGATCCTTGTCAACGGCGAACGGGTGACGCAGAAGCAGTTTAAGAAGATCCCGACCGAGGATATTGAGCAGATCTGGGTGCTGAAGGATTCGACCTGGATGCCGCGTTACGGCGAGGAGGCGCGTAATGGGGTGATCTATGTCCAGACGAAGGATGCGACCGAGGCCCAGCGGGCCCTGCAGCCCCGCACCGACGAAGCGGCGTTCCCGATTAATGCCTCCCGGTCGGCCGGGGACAGCACCGCGATGGACGACGTGGTGGTCATCTCCTACGCGTCGGAGGATCCCCGGCCGAAGTCATCGCTCAATGACAAGGCAGTGATCGTCTTCGACGGCAAGCTCTATACGGGAGATGTCAACGCACTTCCCGTCAATCAGATCGGTAGCATGTCGATCTACAAGAGCAACATCCCGGAGGAGTACCGTCCGTATCTCAAGCCCGGAAAGGAGTCGGTGATCGTGATCGAATCGCGGAAGCCGGGCGATCCGTCGGTGGCCGACGACTATTTCCGGAGCGAGGAGTGGCAGCAGGCGCAGAAGCGGCTGGACGACATGAATGCCTACTTCGAGAGCGACACCTGGAAGGAAGGGATGAAGCGGCTCTCGGAGATGGATAGGAAGAGCGAGGAGATGCAGCGGAAACTCTCCGAGATGGAAGACTACTTCCAGAGCGAGGAGTGGAAAGAGACGCAGCGGAAACTTGCCGAGATGGGCGACTATTTCCAGAGCGACGAATGGCAGCAGAAGATGAAACAGCTCTCCGAGATGGAGGACTGCTTCAAGAGTGAGGAGTGGCAGGCAACCCAGAAGCGTATTTCGGAGATGGAAGACTACTTCAAGAGCGACGAATGGCAGCAGAAGATGAAACAGCTCTCCGACGGGATGGAGGACTACTCCCAGAGTGAGGAGTGGCAGGCAGCCCAGAAGCGTATCTCGGAGATGGAAGACTATTTCAAGAGCGACGAATGGCAGGAGGCGCAGAAGCGTGTGGCCAAACTGGAGAATTCGCTTCGCGTCGAGAACTTTACGCTCGAGGGGGATCCTGTGATCTACATCAACGGCAAACGCTCGACGCGGGAGGCATTCGAACAGCTTGATCCCGAGCAGATCCGCAGTGTGACGGTCCTTTCGGGAAAGGATGCCGTACGGCGCCTGGGTGAAGAGGCCCGTGGCGGGGCGTTGGATGTCCGTGTGGACAAGGCGAAGCAAAAGTAGCCGGTTCGGTTCGGGCGGTTCGGTTTGAGCCGATTTGGTTCGGGCCGGCTGCCGGAGATATACCGGGTCCGGACGGAGATACGGCCGGAAACCGATTTTTTGGAATAAGATGAAAAGTCCCCGGCGGGGAGCGGAGTGATCCGTTCCCCGCTTTTTTTTTGTCGAACCGGACCGTCCGGTGCGGCCTACTTGAACTCGACGATCTCGGGGCGTGTCGGCCGGTAGCGGTACTGCTCGAGCCGGGTGGAGTTCGACACGCGGAAGTAGTCGCAGTCGACCAGTCCGTTTTTGCCGAAGGCCAGCCCGAGACGGATCTGGATCGTGTTGAAGATCAGCCGCTCGTTTCGCAGCCGCACCCCGAGGCCAAACGAGGTGTAGAAGTTGTTTTTGAAGATGTTCGGTGAGTAGCCGATCAGCCCGCAATCGGCAAATCCGAAGAAGGCGATGCGGAAACCCAGCGGCTGGTAGGGCGAGAAGAAGACGGTCTCGGTGTTGAGGATCATGCGGTTGGTGCCGATGGCGTACTCCTTGAGGGCCTGCAGTCCGTTCTGGCTGGTGAAGCGGATGCTTTCGTCGCTGCCCTCCCAGCGGTTCCAGCCCTGCGTGTAGTTGAATGCCAGAAACTGCCGGATCCGGCTGCGGCGCAGCATGAAAAGGTTCGAGAACCAGCGCAGGTCGACATCCACGGCACTGCGCTGCCACATGCCGTTGACGGGATCGATGTAGCTGCCGAGGGTGAAGCCGCCCATGATATAGCCCATCCGGCAGAAACCGCCGGCTTCGTAGGTGAGTCCGAGGTAGACATCGTCGCTGAACTCGCCCCAGGTGTATCCCGAGGTGATTTCGGCCTTGTATCCGGTGGCCAGGTACTCGCGGCGGCCGAAGCCGTAGATCATGTTGGCCGTGTAGAACCGCTCGCGGTAGAGTCCCAGCCCCACGAGCAGGGCATCCTGATCGTGCAGGGCCGGGTTGAGCTTCGGCCCCACCTCGGGACGCCGGCTGACGCGGCTATAGTTGTAACGCCCCGTGAGGTAGATGCTCGCGTTGATGCGCGGCAGCAGGTGCGAGTATCCGCCCCAGGCATCGAGATTGCGCTCCTTGACCAGCAGCGACGAATCGCGGTCGATCAGGTAGCGGCGGTCCTTGATGTCGTTGTAGGTCAGACCGATCTCGTAGTCGGTCGGTTTGATGAACTCCTTGCGCAGCGCGAGGTCGAGTGTCGAGCTGTAGAAACTGCGTCCGGCGGTGAATTCGGCCGTGTAGAAGGTCCCCAGCACGTTGGGGATGGCATATTCGACCATGTTGCCGCCGTAGGAGAAATCCTGCCGGTTGAAGTTGGTCATGAACTTGAGGCTGTTGCCCGATCCGAAGATGTTGGCATCGGAGAGGGAGACCATCGTGCGCCCCTCGGAATGGATACCGCCGTCGGCCGTGATGGTCCAGCTGTCGTGGGTGGCGATGACGAGGTTCACGCGGGTCGAATCGACCGAATCGGGTTCGACCCGGATGTCGATATCGGCGATGTAGTCGCGTGAGCGGATGAGCTGTTTGGTGCGCACGACGAGTTCGGGATCGAACCGTTGGCCGGGTTTAAAGAGCAGGTCGCGCCGAATGACGCGTTCACGGGTCATCATGTGGAGCTTGTTGGCGGCGCGTTCGATCCAGCGGCCGTCGTCGTCGAAGACCTTCTGGCGGGTGATCCTGATCTCACCGATGATTTTTCCGGTGTAGGGTCTCAGTTCGCGGGTCTCATCGAGGACCTGTCCGTTGGCCGTGGTGTCGAGCACGGGGTGGACGAAGAGCATCTGATAGAGCAGGCGGGGCACGGCACGGCGGCTGGTTTTGGATTCGATGCTGTCGTAGAGTCGTTTGTTGCGTTCGCGGGCTCTGGGATTGCGGATCCGGGCGCTGTCCGGGGTGAATCGTTCGGGGGACTGCATGTTCGGGCCCGCTGACGGAAGGGCGGCGGTGGCCGCAGGGGCCAGGGCAACGGAGATCAGCGTCAGGATCAGGAGAACGAATATGCGGGCCAGGCAGACCATGTGTCAAAGATAACGCAAAAATTGCGTAAAACGTATGAAAAAACGGCAGGAGAGTTCCCGGCATGCAAAAAAAGGTCCACCCTCGCGGGTGAACCTTTTACAAGTGTATTCACACAGGAATCCAGCAATCCGGTAGGAGCAGTATCCCGGAAGAGGTGAGTTTTCCGAGGCATACCGGTCGTTCGGGAGTTCGGCTTCCGGCTTCTGGGTTCTGGCTTTCGGCTTTCGGGCAGACTCTCTGCTGGTTTCCGGCTCTCTGACTGGCTCCCGGCTTTCTGCTGGTTTCAGGCTCTCTGGCTGGCTCCCGGCTTTCTGCTGGTTTCAGGCTCTCTGGCTGACTTCCGGCTTTTCTACCTTTTGGCTCCCGACTTCGGCTCCTTCTGGCTTCAGACTCCAGGCCTTACTGCCTCCAGTCTCCAGTTTTCAGCCTCCACCTTTTGCCTCCGGTCTCCAACGTCCAACCTTCAGCCTTACTGCCTCCAGTTTCCGTCTCCAACGTCCAGCCTTCAGCCTTACTGCCTCCAGTCTCCGTCTCCAGTGTCCAGCCTTCAGCCTCCTACTTTCAGCCTCTTGCCTCTTGTCTCCAGCCTCTTGCCTTCTGCTCCCAGCCTCTTGCCCCCAGCCTTCTGTCTCCTTCGCTCCTCGCCCCTGAGCTCTCTGGCCCCCGGGGTTATTTGTTGCGGTGCTCCTTGGCTTCGATGCACTCGGTAGCGTGCGGAACCTTCATCAGCCGCTCCTTGGGAATCAGCTTGCCGGTGGTTTTGCAGATTCCGTAGGTTTTGTTCTCGATGCGCACGAGAGCCATCTCGAGGTTGCGGATGAACTTCATCTGGTGGGCGGCCAGCCGACCGCTCTCCTCCTTCGAGAGGGTCGTGGCACCTTCCTCCAGCACCTTGAAGGTCGGCGACGTATCTTCGGTGTCGTTGTCGGCCGTGTGGGTGATCGTAGCGCGCAGCAGTTCGTAATCCGCCCGCGCGTTTTCGAGCTTCTTCAGAATAAGCTGCTTGAACTCCTCGAGTTCTGCGTCGCTGTATCGGGTTCTTTCGTCTGCCATAGTCAGTCCTCTCTATTGGTTTAATGTAAAATTAAACAATATTTCCGATATAACCAAATTTATCGGAGGAGATCGGGATCAGATCTTCGTGACGGCAATGCGCAGGGGCTCCTCGTCGATGTCGGAGTTGACGACAACGCCACCGGCGGGTTCGGCCGCCGCGCGCACCTCGACAGCCAGCGTCTGCGAGGCGATGTAGTCGGCATAGCGGGCGATGGCGTCGGCCACCAGCGGCTTCTGCTCGATCTCGACGCGGATCTTGTCCGTCACCTCGAATCCGGAGTCCTTGCGGATGTTCTGGATGCGGTTGATCAATTCGCGGGCCACGCCCTCGGCGCGGAGTTCGTCCGTGAGGGTGATGTCGAGGGCCACGGTGAGTTTGCCTTCCGAGGCCACGAGCCATCCGGGCATATCCTCCGAGGTGATCTCGAAGTCGGCCGGGGTGACCGTGATCTGCTCACCGCCCACCTCGAGGATTGTCTCCGGAGCGGCCTCGATGCGGGCGATCTGCTCCTGCGAGAAGCCGGCCACGAGGGCGGCAATCTGCTTCATCTGCTTGCCGTAGCGGGGTCCGAGGGTCTTGAAGTTGGGCTTGATGCGCTTGGTGATGATGCCGGTGGTATCCTGGATGAGTTCGATCTCCTTGACGTTGACCTCGCTCATGATGAGGTTCTTGACGGCGGCGATGTGTTCGGCCATGGCGGGGTCGAGCACCGGGATGAGGATCTTCATCAGCGGCTGACGCACCTTGATCGAGACCTTTCGGCGCAGGGCCAGCACCATCGACGAGACCTTCTGGGCCAGATCCATCATCTCCTCGAGGCGGCTGTCGATGAGCTTTTCGTCGGCCTTGGGGAAGGTCGACAGGTGGACGGACTCCTCCGTGTGGCGGCCGCTCATGGCGTTCAGATCGCAGAAGATGCGGTCCGAGATGAACGGTGCGAAGGGTGCCGAGATCATGGCCACGGTCTCCAGACAGGTGTAGAGCGTCTGGTAGGCGGCGAGTTTGTCCTCGGTCATGCCGCCGCCCCAGAAGCGTTTGCGGTTGAGGCGGACGTACCAGTTCGAGAGGTTCTCGCCGACGAACTCCTGAATGGCGCGGGCCGCGGGCGTCGGGTCGTAGTTCTCGAGCGAGTCGGTCACCTGCTTGACGAGCGTATTGAGCAGCGAGATGATCCAGCGGTCGATCTCGGGGCGCTTCTCCATCGGCACCTCGGGCTCACGGCCTGAGAAGCCGTCGACGTTGGCGTAGAGGGCGAAGAACGAGTAGGTGTTGTAGAG
>UMJL01025242.1_pt1 | contig 38353 bp, 39 predicted proteins | sample 1966071 | NCBI WGS metagenome assembly UMJL01 (sample SAMEA4836148, study PRJEB28245) | human gut metagenome | biome: gut microbiome; material: fecal sample | place: Denmark | collected 2008
TTGTTTGCTTCCCTAATTAAGTTTTCGGACGGCCTCCCCCTGTTAACACTTACAAACATCAGGTTAAGAAGTGATTGCTTGATATTGCGTAACTTCTCTAACTTCTGTTCTAATTTGCGAATAAGGGTATCTATAACGGTCAAGGTCTTTCCTATTTTACGCTGTTCCTTTATATCTGGTACGTTAAAGCCAAGTTCTGAAAAATCTTCAAAGCTAATGCTTCGCCCATCACGGATACCATAAGTAACCGTTTCAAGTCGTTTTATAAATTCCTTTGACGTTAGAACATATTTCCAAAAAATATCGTCTTGTTGACTTTTATCACGAAACTCTATAATAGTGTATGCAGGTGAAGTAATCCCCTCAACATCAGAATGAGCAAAGCCACCTTGAAAAGAACGAAGATGTATTACAAACTGTCCAGGAAGAACTCTCTTGTAACCAGCCTCATTTTCCTTATTGTGTTGCACTTTAAATCCTACATCTTCTCTGATTATCATCCCATATTCCTGCGATGCAGAAAGAACAGGTAAATCTGGATGGTTCTTATCAAAATACGTCTTGAATATTATCGAAGCATCCGTATTCTCCCAATCCTCCGCAAATTCTTTGAATCTTATCTCTGGAACTTTCTTCATTTTATTCATATCCATTCCTCCTTATACATTTACCAAAACTTTCTTTAATTCCTGCAAAGCAGCCATATCAAACTCGTTGCCCGTCAATTCATCTATCATATCAGTAAGCTGTATGGAAGCATCGTGAATGTCATGTTCCAAGTCCACAAGCGTTGTTGCGTACTTTTTCTGCAAAGCCATAAGTTTGCCGATAAACTCATCTATAATAGTCTGAGGCAATGTTGCCAAATGGGCGCAAAGACCCTCTATCCATTTGATGGATAGTAACTTCATTACATCTTCATCGGATAATTCTTGCTCTATTGTTAGCTTAGTATGCTCATGCAAGGCTACGGCAGCAAGTTTAATCTCAGTCTTCAAGGTTTTAGTCTCATTCATCAGACGACTAATCCTTATCAGATGTGCCTCATAAGAGTTTTCTGGGAAATCAAAGTTTGCACGATAATGACCAATGAGCGCATTAGTAGCAGCCTTGCCGTATGTGCCATCCTTACCCGCAGTTACGTTTTCCCAGCTTATCTCATCATGGGCAGCAATAAAAGCCAACTTATCTTTCTTTTTTGAAAGTAGGAGGTATTCATTGAGTGAAGAAATCTCAGGAGTTTCCACTTCTTCCAAAGCTTCAGAAAGTTTTCCTTCAAGAGCCTTCCTATCAAGTACCCCATCATCATTGGTAATACCATCACGCTCATCATCAGCTAATTCTCCCAATGCTTCCTCTGTCTCGGAAGCAGCCATTTCTAGGCGTTCTTCCTTATCGTGTAGAGCTTGCCATTCTGATTTCAAATAAGTAGTCTGTACAAGTTCAAAGGGTAGTACATGACCAACCCAGCCATCTTGTACCTCATATTCCTTATCATCCTTCTTTTTGATAACCCAGTTGGCATCTACCATGCGAGTAGCCTCAAATCCTTCCGATTGAATGATTTCCAAATCCTGCGAAATTATCTGCCATTTATCTGCAAACAATTGGTAAGCCTCAAAGCGGTCAACAAGTGGCATTTGATCGAGCTGATTAAATATATATGAAGTAATCGCATCCTCTTCTGCGGCAATATTTAGAGACTGCAAATTGTCGAGCAAACGATGATGCAACATTTCGCTAAAGCCACCAAACTTTTCAGAGAACATGTTCTTGAAACCAACTACAGAAGGATGATTCTCCACTGTCTTTTGAATATCTGTCACCTTAAATTCGGTTTGTGGAGTATCTGTCTGCTTGAAAAGAGAATTATTCAATCCCGCAAAAGCATCCCAATATCTATCCATTGCAGAAAGTTCCCCCTTTGGTACACCACCAAACATTGTTGCATATAAATCCCAAGTTTCTGCATCATCCGAAGAATTGACATATCGAGGAATGTTGAGGTTATAACCATTAGCACGAATTTCTTCTTTAGTTACCAATCGGGAGAACTTTGGTTCTTCCTTCTTAGAAATATAGGTATCCACTATACGCTTGATGTCAGAAGCACGCAACTTGTTCTTCTTTCCTTCCTTTTTAAATCCCTTAGAGGCATCTACGATAAGTACATCACTTGTTGGACGAGACTTGCGTAGCACCATGACTATAGTAGGAATACCCGTACCAAAGAAGATGTCAGCAGGTAAACCGATGATAGCCTCTATGTTGTCATTTTCAATCAACTGTCTGCGAATACTTCCTTCAGAGCCATCACCTACGCTACTTTCTGTTCCATCACCAGCATCTCCACGGAAAAGCACACCATGAGGCAAGACGATGGTCATTATGCCATCGGTCTTCAAATGATATAAGTCATGAAGCAAGAAAGCATAGTCTGCCTTACCTTTAGGCGCAATGCCGTAATCGTCAAATCGTGGGTCAACCTCTCCCAAATCTCCATTCTTCGATTTACGAGGAGGAGTCCAACTCTGAGAATATGGTGGATTGCTAACCACTGCATCTACATGTAGAGGGTGATAAGTATTTTCCTTGTCATTCTCATCAAAATAAGGCCAATCATCCTTCAATGTGTCACCATTTCTTGCTATAATGTTATCTGGTATGATGCCTCTCATAACGAGATTCATACGAGTGAGGTTGAAAGTATTCTGCTTTAATTCTTGTGCATAATACTTAATACAGTTATCTTGCTGGATATGACGAGCCACCGACTTACCGATATTGATAAGAAGAGAACCTGAACCGCTTGTCGGGTCATAGATTTCTATTTGAGAACGGTCTTTAAGATGATAAGCTACAATTTCTGACATCAGTAAAGAAACCTCATGAGGAGTATAGAACTCACCAGCTTTCTTGCCAGCGTTGGCTGCAAACTGACTTATAAGATATTCATAAATAAAGCCAAGTACATCATAGTCTTGCCTTCCACTCATAGGAATATCTTTAATCAAAGAAAGCAGGTCACTTACAGCACGTGTTTGTTCCGCATCTGATGTTCCCAACTTTTTCAATCCTGTCTGCAAAGTATCAAATATACCAGAGAAGACCTTCTTATGAGTTGGTGAAATCAAACGTGTAAAAGCAGACAGAGCGTCACGTACATTGGTTATTTGAAAATCAAAATCCTTATCCATCCATGTAGAATAAAGGTTTTCGTATGCTATAAAATAGCCTAATTTACTTTGTGCCCACTTGACGATTTCCTCATTTTTCTCATTGAGTTGAGGTAAATCCGCATCAGTAAAATCATATTCCTTAGCAACTCTTACTTCTTGCTCGGAAAGGAACTTGTAAAAAATGAATCCAAGAATATAATCCTTGTATTCATTTGCTTCTATTTTTGAGCGCATCTTATTTGCAGATGCCCATATCTTATTTGCGAGTTGTTGCTTGTTCATAATAGTATTTTTATTCTTTTAAATGAAATTCACTACCAAATAATAAATTCAACTTTGATAGGTATTTAATTTGGCTTTCATACAAAGCCTCCTTTTTGTCGCTTATATTATTTTCAAATTCTTTTCTTGTTTGTTCGACACCATTTTGACTTTTTATAGCCTCGTTCAGTAGCTGAGTTGCATTATTATGTTTTTCTGCTAAATCAAGGAAATCTTCCCAATTAGTTAAATGGCTGGCAGCGTTACTTGCTATATAGCACATATAACCTGCATAAGCTTGAGCATCTTTTATTAAATCCGTTACTCGTGAAGTCAAATCTTTATCTTCAACCGTCACATAGATAATTCTGCATTCATGTAGGAATGATAATAGCGTACCATTTATTTGCTCAATCAAAGAAAGAAGACGTTTAGAGGAATGTTTGTCGTACAAAGCATATAACAAGATTCCTTGTTGCTCATTCAATTTCTCAGTAAGATACAAAATTTTCAACAAACGTTCCGTCCGTTGATTTATAAACTCATGTCTGCGTTGTTTTTCAAACGAGATTTCATTCTTTACTGTTTCAATTTGTGATGTTATCTCCTTAATATCTTCTTTTGTTGCGATATTTTCACCTTTTTTTGATTCGTATTGAATATCACGAACATCTTCTTTTTGAGCAGCATTTTTCCCCTTTTGTGAAAAATACTGTTCAATATATTTAAATATAAAAGGATAGCAAATCGCTATTATTAATAAAATTATGTCAATATACATTTATTATTAATTTATTTATTAACTAAAAATATCTTGAATTAAAACATCTAATCTTCGAATCTTTAACGGTTCGCAAATGTCTTCATTATCGTTCATAATCAATTTACGAATAAACTCATTATATAATTGTAGTCACGATTGATTTCTTCCATCTTTTCGCAGCTTTCCTTTGGAGGATTTTTCATCCTAGCCTCAAATACTCTGGCATCTTCACCATGAAGTATGGGTGTTTCTTTTATAGGTCTTGCCATATTTTTAATTATTTATTAATTAATATCTTTTGCGAAGACAGTGCCAGCGAGTGCAATGAAAGATTGCCTTCAGATTGCTGAGTGCTGCCTATCTTCTGCAAAGTTAAGACTTTTATTCGAATTAAGCAAGAAAAATCTGGATTTTTTCGCTAAAAGTTTTGTTGTTTCGAATAAAAATAATCCTTTGCAACAATATACTACTCACCCCGCTTCCCGTTAGAACAGCGCGCTCAGGGTGAGTCTTTTTTATGCTTATGTATTTCGAAGATGAAGTACGGACGGTATTTTATAATTCCAGCCAGTCGGTATCAATGTCGAATAATTCAAATAATCTTTGGTAGGATTTTCTTGGCAAGGATTCCTCGACTTGACCGATGAAGTCATCTTCGTGGTTTCTGATATAAGTATCCATGTCTTCCTCCTTTACAAGGATTGGGCCTTTGATGTTTGTAAAGATGAAAGGGTAGCTATCGTCATATTTTATATTGAAATAAAAATCCCCCAACCCGCTTAAGAAAGTAGGTTGGGGAATTTTTTCTTCTGTCACAGCCTTCGTTCCTATCCTGATTTATTCAGGTTTCCCTGATTTTTTCAGTAAAGGGGCGAGGAACTTGTAGGTATATCCCTTCTGCTGCTTCACCATTTCTTCTGGTGTTCCGGCAAAGAGGAGCTGACCGCCGCCTCGTCCACCTTCCGGACCCATGTCGATGAGCCAGTCGGCGAGTTTGATGACATCGAGATTGTGCTCGATGATAATGACCGTATTGCCACGGTCTACCAGTTTCTGGAGTACATCCATCAGGATGCGGATGTCTTCGAAATGCAGACCGGTTGTCGGTTCATCGAGAATATAGAGCGTCTTGCCCGTATCACGCTTCGAGAGTTCGGTAGCCAGTTTTACGCGCTGACTTTCACCGCCAGAGAGGGTAGTGGAACTCTGTCCTAACCTGATGTATCCGAGACCTACATTCTGTAATGCCTTGATCTTCTGCAGTATCTGAGGAACATTCTCGAAGAAATCTACCGCCTGGTTGATGGTCATGTCGAGAACATCGGCTATGCTCTTTCCCTTGTATCTTACCTCCAGCGTCTCGCGGTTGTAGCGTTTGCCGTGGCATACCTCACAAGGTACGTAGACATCCGGCAGGAAGTTCATTTCGATGGTCTTATATCCGTTACCCTTACATTCCTCGCATCTTCCACCTTTCACATTGAAGGAGAATCTACCCGGCTTGTAACCGCGGATCTTTGCCTCGGGAAGTCCTACGAAGAGTGAGCGGATATCGCTGAACACGCCTGTGTAGGTAGCTGGATTGCTGCGAGGTGTTCTGCCTATAGGACTCTGGTCTACATTCACCACCTTGTCGATATTCTCGATACCATCGATGCTCTCGTATGGCATCGGTTTCTTGAGCGAACGGTAGAAATGCTGAGAGAGGATAGGCTGGAGAGTCTCGTTGATGAGAGTAGATTTGCCTGAGCCGCTGACACCCGTTACGACAATGAGTTTGCCGAGTGGAAAATCAACATCCACCCCCTTGAGGTTGTTGCCCGTAGCTCCGTGAATGGTGATATGCTTGCCGTTGCCTTCTCTGCGGAGGGCAGGCACCTCAATAGCCATCTTGCCGTTGAGATACTGGGCGGTGATGGTATCGGTCTTGAGCATCTCCTGAGGTGTGCCCTGGAAGACAACTTCACCTCCCTTGCGTCCCGCCTTCGGACCGATATCTACTATCCAGTCGGCAGCCCGCATCATATCTTCATCGTGCTCCACCACAATAACGGTATTGCCCAGATCGCGAAGTTCCTTCAGACTGTTGAGCAGACGTTCGTTGTCGCGCTGGTGCAGACCGATGCTCGGCTCATCGAGGATATAGAGTACATTGACCAGCTGGCTACCAATCTGAGTAGCCAGACGGATGCGCTGGCTCTCGCCACCCGATAGAGAAGCCGACTGGCGGTTGAGCGAGAGATAATTGAGTCCCACATCGAGGAGGAAGGTAACGCGTGAGCGCAACTCCTTGATGATTTCATGAGCCACCTTCGCTTTCATCGAAGGCAGATGCTGTTCCACTTCTTCGAGCCAATCGCGCAGTTCATCGATGTCGAGACTGGCTACTTCGGATATATTCTTATCCCAGATCTTGAAAGAGAGCGATTCTTTTTTGAGTCGCAAACCATGGCATTCAGGACATTCGATGGTAGAGATAAACTGGTCGGCCCATTTCTTGCCCGCCGCACTCTCGTCATCCTCCATCACCTTCTGCAGGTAGTCGATGATGCCATCGTAGGCGCAGAAATAGTCGGTAGAGGTATGCACCTTTTCCTTTTCTATCTTCACGTTTTCGAGCGAACCATAGAGAATTTCCTGCATGGCATCGCCCGGAATCTCGCAGATAGGCGTCTTCAGGTTGAGGTCATACTTGCTGAGCAAAGATTCTATCTGCCAGAAAATCATCTGGTTCTTGTATTTGCCGAGCGGAGCGATGCCGCCTTCATGGATGCTGAGTTTATCATCGGGAATTACCTTCTTGATATCAATCTGGTTCACCTTTCCCAGACCCTTGCAATGCGGACAGGCACCTTCGGGAGAGTTGAAGGAGAACATGTTAGGAGCTGGATCCTGGTAGGCGATACCCGTTACAGGGTCCATGAGACGCTTGGAGTATGTCTTGGCCTCCTTGGCACCTTTCTCAAGAACCATTACCATGCCGTCGCCCTGTTTCATAGCCGTTGCCACACTCTTGCGGATGCGTTCCTCATCTTCTTCCTTCACCACCAGTTTATCTACCACAGCTTCTATATTGTGGTTCTTGTAGCGGTCGGTTTTCATATTGGGAACGATTTCGAGGATGTTGCCGTCGAGTCGCACGTAGAGATACCCCTTTCTGCGCATGCTTTCGAAGAGTTCGCGGTAATGACCCTTGCGCTGGCGTACGAGGGGAGCGAGCAGGAAGATAGCCTTGCCCTTATAATCGCTGAGAATCATGTCGATGACCTGTTCCTCGGTATATTTCATCATCTCCTCGCCACTCTGATAGCTGTATGCAGTACCGGCGCGGGCATAGAGCAGACGGAGATAGTCGTAAATCTCGGTGGTAGTGCCCACGGTAGAGCGGGGATTCTTGTTGGTGGTTTTCTGTTCTATGCTGATGACCGGACTCAATCCCGTAATCTTATCAACATCCGGGCGTTCCATATTACCCAGGAAGTTGCGGGCATAGGCAGAGAATGTTTCGATATATCTGCGCTGACCTTCGGCAAAGATGGTGTCGAAGGCCAGTGAACTCTTGCCCGAACCCGAGAGTCCGGTAATCACGGTGAGGGAATCACGCGGAATCTCCACATCTATGTTCTTGAGGTTGTGGACCCGTGCGCCCCATACATTTATCTTTTCTTCTGAATTCATATTCCAATTCTGCTAATTGCTGTTTGCCTAATAGTTACTGTTCTGCTCTTCGGTATAACCTCTGAGCAGGTTGACATCACGTTTGATGTTGTACACCACGCCATCTGCTCCCTTCGCCTTGACGAGACAGAAGTAGACACCCTCCTTGACCGGTTTTCCGCGGTAGGTGCCATCCCATCCCGTGGCAGGGTCGGTCCATTCATAGAGTTTCTGTCCCCACCTATTATATATATAGGCGTGGAACTCCTCAATGTTCCGGTAACCATCCTTGGGCTTGTAGATGTCGTTGATGCCATCGCCATTTGGAGAGAAGGCATTCGGCATGAGAAGAGAACTGACCTTGGTCGTCTCTTCTGTGTTGTCCTCCTCGTCGTCGTTGACTTCCTGAGCGTGTAATTGACACGTTAAAAGTGGCAACATGATGCAAAGTAATGCTATTTTTCGTCTCATTTCTAAAATAATTTGTGCAAAGATAATAAAAAGATGAGAGATATTGCGTCAGATGCAAGATTTTTTGTATTTTTGCAGATGAAAACATGAAATATTTGAAGATATCGTTAAAAAAATCTTGTGATATGAGACAAAAAATGAGATATTTCCTGCTGCTCGTTGGGCTTCTGCTCAGTGTCAGCATTGGCGCGCAGACTGTAAAATGGCGCGACATTTACACGGTTAAGAAGAAAGATACCATCTTTGGTATCGCTAACAAATATGGATTGAGCCTTCCTGAACTGATGGATGCCAATCCGGAGATGAAGCGTGAGGGATACATGCTGCAGAAGGGAGCTACGCTCTTTATTCCATACACCAAAGACCAGAAGAATCCTAATCAGGTGAACGGTCAGAAGTCGGGGAATGGGGCAACGGTTCAGAAAACTGCTACAGCTCCGGCAACCTCAAAGGCTGCTGTTGCCAGAAATGCGGTAAAGGTAGGCGTGATGTTACCTTTGCATAATGTTGATGGCGACGGCAAGCGAATGGTGGAGTATTACCGCGGTTTGCTGCTGGCTTGCGAAACCCTGAAGCAGCAGGGCGCCGATATAGATGTGCGTGCCTGGAACGTTCCTATTGATGCTGATATCCGGAATACACTCTTGCAGGAGGGCGCTAACCAATGCGACATCATCTTTGGTCCACTTTATACCAAGCAGGTGGCTCCGCTGACCAACTTCTGCAAGAACTACGGTATCAAAATGGTGATTCCGTTCTCTATCAGCGGAGATGATGTAGAAAGAAACAAAGAGATTTTCCAGGTTTATCAGAGCGATGATGCGCTGAATGATGCGACCATCAAGGCATTCCTGAGCCGTTTTACCAATGTGCATCCTATCTTTGTAGACTGCAATGATTCTACTTCGAGAAAGGGCAACTTTACGTTCGGTCTGCGCAAGGAACTGGAACGCAGGAAAATCAATTATAGCATCACCAATGTGAATTCGAGTATCGATCAGTTTGCCAAGGCTTTCATGCCTTCCAAGCAGAATGTGATTATCCTGAATACGGGACGTTCGCCACAGTTGACTCAGGTGTTGAACAAACTCGACGAATTTGATGCGAAGTATCCGGGTGCAGCCATCTCTCTCTTCGGCTATACCGAATGGCTGATGTATGCCAAGTATAATCTGGAAAGATTCTATAAGTATGATACTTATATCCCTTCCACCTTCTATTATAACCCGAACTCAGCACAGACCAAGGCGCTTGAGAGCCGTTATGAGCGTTGGTTCCATCAGCCTATGATGGTGGCACAGCCAAGATTCGCCATCACCGGTTTCGATCACGGAATGTATCTGATTCAGGGCGTCAAGAGATATGGCAAGAACTTTACTGGTGAGCGCCAGCAGATGACTTACCAGCCCGTGCAGACTCCACTCCGTTTCGAGAAGACCAGTAGAGGAGGATACAAGAACAAGAGTTTCCAGTTGATTCACTATACCTTTAATCATCAGATAGAGGCGGTGAAGTACTAGTTTATAGTTTACAATTTATAGTTTACAATTTATAGTTGATAATGAATAGAAATATTGGGCTGCTGATTCTGATGCTTATCTTCGGAATTCCAGTTTCGGCACAGATAGGAGAGCATCGTAATGATTTCGCCATCGGTTTTAATGGGGGCTATATGATGAGTAGCGTAGGATTCATACCCGAGGTACAGCAGAAGCAGCACGGCGGACTGACGGGCGGTTTCTCGATGAGATATACCTGTGAGAAATATTTCAAGACCATCTGTTCTATCTATGCCGAGGTAAACTATGCGCAGGCAGGATGGGAAGAGGATATCCTGGATATGGAGAATAATCCGGTGATTATCACCGAAACCAAAGAGGCGATGGCTTACAAGCGTACCATCAACTATATTCAGGTGCCAATCTTTGCGCATCTGGCATGGGGTAGGGAGACAAGAGGACTGAATATCTTCGTGAATGCCGGTCCGCAGTTTGGCTTCTATCTGAGTGATTCGCAGAAGACCAACTTCTCGGTAGAGCACATGCCGGCAACCGACAATAACCGTGTAAGTCCGGTAGTGGCTCAGGATACGATGGCAGTCAAGAACAAGCTCGATTATGGTATCGCCCTGGGTCTGGGTGCTGAATACAGTATTCCGAAGGTGGGTCATTTCCTTGCCGAAGCCCGCTACTACTATGGTCTGGGAAATATCTACGGTGCTTCTAAGCGTGATTATTTCGGAAAGAGTAACTACGGACAGATTGTTCTGAAACTCTCTTATCTCTTTGATATCACCAGAACGAAGAACGTGAAACGGAAATAGATGATAATTAATAATTGATAATAAATAATGATAACGGGTTTATCATTTATGTTTTGAAAAAAAATGAGTACAACAGAAAAAATGCAGATGAAATTGAGCGACTCTAAGTCAGCTCGCTGGACCGCCCTCCTCATCGTGAGTATCACGATGATGTTCGGTTACTTTTTTACAGATGTGATGTCTCCACTGGAGCCTCTCTTGACAGCAGCCAAGGGAGCAGAGAATGGTCTCGGACTCGGATGGAATTCGGATGAGTACGGCTTCTTCTCTGGAGCTTACGGATACTTCAATGTGTTCCTCCTGCTTCTCTTCTTCGGTGGTCTTATCCTCGATAAGTTTGGCATCCGTTTCACTGGTATCCTCTCTACCGTCCTGATGTTTGGTGGAGCCTTGTTGAAGTGGTATGCTTTAGGTCATGAGTTTGACGGAATGGTTGCTGTACCATTCTTCGGTACTTATAGTACGCAGGTAGTGATAGCTGCTCTTGGCTTTGCCATCTATGGTGTAGGATGCGAGATATGCGGTATCACAGTGAGCAAGGTTATCGTGAAGTGGTTTACGGGCCATGAGTTAGCTCTGGCAATGGGTGTACAGGTAGCTACGGCTCGTTTGGGAACTGCTGCAGCTCTGAGTGCTTCTCTTCCTTTTGCCAAGGCGATGGGCGGTGTCTCTGCTTCTGTTGCTTTAGGTGCCGTATTGCTTTGCGCAGGTGTACTGGTTTATCTGGTTTATTGCGTGATGGACAAGAAGGAGGATGCTTCTGCAGCAGCTGTAGCTACAGAACCGGAAGAAGGTTTCAAGTTTTCAGACTTGGGCGGTTTGTTCAAGACAACAGGTTTCTGGTATGTGGCATTCCTTTGCCTGATGTTCTATGCCGGTGTATTCCCATTCCTGAAGTTTGCCACCAAACTGATGATTTTCAAGTATGGTGTGGATGCTAATTTGGCAGGTCTGATTCCTGCGATGTTGCCATTCGGTACCATCTTCCTCACACCGCTCTTCGGTAGTATATACGATAAGTATGGCAAGGGTGCTACGCTGATGATTATCGGCAGTTGCCTCCTGACCTTTGTGCACGTCATGTTTGCCCTGCCAATCAACTCATGGGTGCTTGCCATCGTGCTGATGCTCATCCTGGGCATTGCATTTGGACTGGTACCATCAGCCATGTGGCCATCTGTGCCAAAGATTATCCCAATGAAACTCTTAGGAACTGCATACGCCCTTATCTTCTATATCCAGAACATCGGACTGGCTCTCATTCCGGTATGGATTGGAAAGGTGAACCAGGCTAATACGGGTGCTGATGGTGTTATCGACTATACCCAGACGATGACTATCTTTGCAGCCTTCGGTGTGATTGCTATTATCATCTCTTTCCTCCTCTTGTTTGAAGATAAGAGAAAGGGATATGGTTTGCAGAAGCCTAATGTGAAATAAGTGAAGAGTGAAAGTGTAATTTTTAAAAGAAAGGAAATAACCATGAATGCGACACCTGAATCATTGATTAAGGACTATGCTGACCCGATAGAGCAGCAGGAGATTGACAAGTTTGTATGTTCTGAGATGGGCAGACAGATACACCGGTATATCAAGGGTATGTCGGGTACCAAGCAAGCTATGTTGAAATTTGAGGAAAGGCTAGCCAGCCTCTCTGTACCAGAGAAGGAGAAGGCGATAGCCAAGTATATTGATCTGAACAGAAAAGCATTGGATGGTCTTGACTTGAAGATGATTCTGGTCCGTTCGGTAGCCAACTATTGTGACACCTTCCAGTATATGCTGGATTTTGTCAACGATAAGCGCAAGATGGTTTTCTATTACCAGCGCATCAAGGCGAAATACATTCAATATCATGAAGTATTTGAGCAGGATGGAAAGTTCGGTATGAAAGATCATCAAGGCAACATCTTACTCTCGCCAACTTATGATTTCTTGCGCACCTGCTACATTTATAATGATGACTTGAGCATCATGCCGGTAATAGCTGAGAAGAATGGTAAGATGGGACTGGTAATGCCGGATGGTAACGATACGGTAGTGGCGGATTTCCTTTACGACGAAATTTGCTTGCGTGATGAATATCCTTACTTCGAAGCATCAAAAGATGGCGAGAACGGATTTCTTGACAAGACTGGTAACTTTGTGAATAGTTAATAGTTTACAGTTTATAGTTAATAGAGAAAGGGCAATCAGATTGGAATGAACCAACTGATTGCCCCTTTTTACTTTCGTTGCTATGAGCAACTTGGTTTTATCTATTTTTCTCTCGTCTTCAAACCTTAGTGAAGAAAAGCAAAAGAATTCTTCACTCTTCACTTAACTTATCCCAAGTACTTCATCAAGATTTTGATCTTACCGCTATCACGGAGCTTGATGATACTCTTTTCGCGAATCTGGCGAACACGCTCACGGGTAAGGTTGAACTCGCTGCCGATTTCCTCCAAACCCTTCTCATGGCAACCGATACCATAGCAGTAGCACAGAATCTTGCGCTCACGGTCTTTCAATACAGAGTTGAGAACGCGGTCAAGCTCGCTCGCCATAGACTCGAAGTCTACACCCTTGTCGGTACGGCTGTCATCACCCGAAGCCATCACGTCGACCATCGCATTGTCATCATCATCGCTACCGAATGGAGCATCGATACTCATGTGGTGATTATCTGCCTTGATAGTCTGGTCGATTTTGCTTTCTTCCATCTTTGTGATTTGAGCGAGCTCAGCAACAGAAGGTTTGCGCTGGTTCTCCTGCTCAAACTTACTGATTTCTGCACTAATCTTACTCAATGCACCTACCTGGTTCAAAGGCAGGCGAACGATACGGCTCTGTTCGGCAATAGCCTGCAGGATGCTCTGACGAATCCACCATACGGCGTATGAGATAAACTTAAAGCCGCGGGTCTCGTCAAACTTTTCAGCAGCCTTTACCAAACCGATGTTACCCTCGTCGATGAGGTCGGTAAGAGAAAGACCTTGGTGCTGATATTGCTTAGCAACAGATACAACGAAACGAAGGTTTGCTTTTACCAATTTCTCCTTGGCACGTTCTCCCTCACGACCGCCTTTGCGAATCTTCTGGGCAAGTTCGATTTCTTCATCGATAGAGACCATAGGCTCTCTACCAATCTCCACCAAGTACTTGTCGAGTGCTTCACTGGAACGGTTGGTTATACTCTTACTAATCTTAAGTTGTCTCATAAATATCCTTTTACCTTTCTATTTAGAATTTTTTGAAGTATTTTTGTGTATCCCGAAACCTCCTCATGGTTTCGGGGTGCAAAGGTACGAAAAAAAATGCAATTATGTTGTAATATAAACGGAAATTTTTTATCTGATTTGTCTGTTTTTTAGAATTTTAGCCGGTTCCTAGTAGAAAAATGCTATGTGAAGTGCGCTTTTTGGTGCAATAAGTTTGAAATATGGAATAATTTATGTATCTTTGCACAAAAATTGCGAGAAAAGAATAACTAAATAATAAAATAACAACAAAACAAAAAATTATGTTTGAGAATCAACCAAAAGGTCTGTGGGCCTTAGCTTTGGCAAACACGGGGGAGCGTTTCGGCTATTACACCATGCTTGCTGTGTTCTTGCTTTATTTGCAGGCCAACTTCGGTTTTGAAACCGGATTGGCAAGTACTATTTACTCTACATTCCTGATGATGGTTTATTTCCTTCCTATCATCGGTGGTATCGCAGCCGACAAGTTTGGCTTTGGACGTATGGTTACTACAGGTATCTTCATCATGTTCATAGGCTATCTTGTTCTCTCACTTCCTCTTGGCAAGGAAACCGTTGCCGTTGCTGCTATGGGTATTTCACTTATTCTCATCGCTTTGGGAACCGGTCTGTTCAAGGGTAATCTGCAGGTGATGGTAGGTCGTCTCTATGATGAACCACAGTATGCCAGCAAACGTGATTCCGGTTTCTCACTCTTCTATATGGCTATCAACATTGGTGCTATGTTTGCTCCTACTGCTGCCATCAAGATTATGAAGTGGGCGCAGGAGAGCCTGAGCGTGTCGGTGGAAGATTCATACCACTTCGCATTCGCCGTGGCATGTGCTTCACTGATTTTCAGTATCGCTATCTACTATGCCTTCAGCTTTACATACAAGCATGTTCTTGCTTCTGAGACCAAGAGTAAGGATGATAAGACTTCTGCTAAGGAGACAAACGAACTTTCTAAGGCTGAGACCAAGGAGCGCATCATCTGCCTCTGTCTCGTATTTGCTGTGGTTATCTTCTTCTGGATGGCTTTCCATCAGAACGGTAATACATTGACACTCTTTGCCCGCGATTATACACAGAAGACTTCAGAGGGTCTGCAGTCAATGGCGTTCGATGTTACCAACCTCGTAGCCTGCATCTTCGTGGTTTACGGTTGTTTCGGTCTGGCACAGAGCAAGACTGGCAAGGGTAAGGGCATCTCTCTTGGCGTCATCGTTGCTGCCATCGCTTTCCTCTTCTACAAGTACAGCAACCTTGAAGGTGCCGTAGATGTTGAGGCTCCTATCTTTCAGCAGTTCAACCCATGCTATGTAGTGGCATTGACACCAGTGAGCGTTGCTTTGTTCTCATGGCTTCACAAGATTGGCAAGGAGCCTACATCGCCAGAGAAGATTGGTTTGGGTATGCTCGTTGCAGCTCTCGGTTTTGTATGGATGGCTGTAGGTTCTATGGGCTTGGAGCTTCCTTTAACACAGGGCGATCCTGCTACAGAGGGTACACGTGTAAGTGCTAACCTCCTCATCTCTACATACCTCATTCTTACATTCGCAGAGCTTCTGCTTTCTCCAATCGGTATTTCATTTGTATCGAAGGTAGCTCCTCCAAAGTATGCTGGTTTGATGATGGGTCTCTGGTTCGGTGCAACAGCCATCGGTAACCAGTTGGTTATGATTCCTGGCATCATGTGGGGTCAGAACTTCAACCTCATTGCCATCTGGGGTGTTCTCGCAGGTATCTGCCTGGTTTCAGCTCTCTTCATCTTCTCTATCATCAAGAAGTTGAATCGCGTAAGCTAAATCTTAGAATTATAATATATAAAAAAGGCTTGCTTCATTTTTCGAAGCAAGCCTTTTTATATGTTATTTCTTCAACCACTTGTCTAACCAGCCGAAGAAGGTGCGCTGCCAGAGCACGCCGTTCTGTGGCTTCAATACCCAGTGGTTCTCATCAGGATAGATGAGGAGCTCGGCTGGGATGCCACGCATGCGGGCTGCATTGAAGGCGCCCATGCCCTGGTTGGCATTGATACGGTAATCCTTTTCGCCGTGGATGCAGAGGATTGGAGTATCCCACTTGTCTACAAACTTATGAGGACTGTTCTCGTAAGTCTTCTTGGCGTTGGCACTCTGGTCCTTGTTCCAGTAAGCATCCTCGTATTCCCAGTTAGAGAACCAAGCCTCCTCTGTATCGGTGTACATGCTCTCCAGGTTGAAAGCACCATCGTGAGAGAGGAATGCCTTGAAACGCTTGTTGTGATGACCGGCGAGATAGTATACTGAGAAACCACCGAAGCTGGCACCTACACAACCCAAACGATCCTTGTCTACGTAAGGAAGATTGTTGGCAGCATCATCAATAGCTGAAAGATAATCGTTCATGCACTGGCCTGTCCAGTCGCCAGAAATCTCTTCGTTCCATGCGCTTCCGAAACCAGGGAGACCGCGGCGGTTTGGCAATACGACTACATAACCATTGGCTGCCATGATCTGGATGTTCCAGCGGTAGCTCCAGAACTGGCTTACCGGACTCTGAGGACCACCCTCGCAGAAGAGAAGGGTAGGGTACTTCTTGTTGGCATCGAAATTAGATGGCAACATGATCCATACCAGCATCTGCTTGCCGTCGGTAGTCTTTACCCAACGCTGCTCACACTTACCCATATTCAACTGGTTCAGAATATGGTCGTTCTCGCGGGTAATCTGCTCTACCTTGGTACTCTTGGCATCCTTGCCTGGAGTTACGATGTAGATATCAGTAGGATGACTCATGCTAGCCTTGGTAGCAAGAAGCTTGTTGCCGTTGTTGGCAAGCGAGATGCTTCCGTAGTCAGCCCACTCGTTGGTAATCTGCTTTACTTCGCCCTTGAAGTTAGCCTGATAGAGGTTCAGGGTTCCGTGCCATACACCGATGAAGCTGAGGCTCTTGTTGTCCTTGTTCCATACGAAGCCCTCTACGTTAGAGTCGAACTTCTCTGATACATAGTTCTTCTTGCCGGTAGCGAGTTCGTAAACACAGAGGCGGTTGCGGTCGCTCTCGTAGCCATCGCGAGCCATGCTCTGCCAAGCGATGTACTTGCCGTCAGCAGAGAACTGAGGGTTCACGTCGTAACCCGGATTGTTCTTCAGATTCTCAGGAGCGTTGACAGCCTGGTTCTTCATGCTCTTGGTAGCATCAATCTTAGGCTCAACATAGCCAGCCTCCTTGCAGAGGTTCTTGGTCTCGCGCGTACCTATATTATATAGGTAGATATCTGAGTCGGTAGAGATGGCATACTGAACGCCCTCTTTCTTGCGGCAGGTATAGGCGATGGTCTTGGAATCCGGACTCCATGCCAGCTGCTCGATGCCACCGAATGGAGCCATAGGGCACTCGAATGGTTCATCCTTCAGGATGTCTTCGCCGGCATTGATGGTACCGTCTTCAGCCACATCAGCCACGAAAGGATGGAGAAGGCTCTCTACGTAGTGGTCCCAGTGGCGATAGTTCATATCAGTTACGAGACGGCCGGTAGCCAATGGAAGATCAGAAGGATTCTCCTTGATGGTTCCGTGGTAAGGGAGTTCCTTGATGAGGATTACCTTCTTGCCGTCAGGAGAGAAGCGGAAACCCTGGATGCCCAACTTGTCGTTGGTGAGCTGCTTTCTGCCTGTACCGTCAGGGTTCATGCTCCAGAGCTGTCCGTCGCGGATGAAGGCAATCTTCTGTCCGCCCTGAATCCAGGCAGCATCTGTTTCGCTCTTTGCATCGGTGGTCAATGCCTTCTTGTTCTTGCCGTTGGCATCCATGATGAAGAGCATCTGATGACCCTTGTTCTCCTTTACACTGTAGTAACCCACCTGGTACACCACCTGCTTGCCGTTAGGCGAAGCTTCGGCGCCACCGATACGTCCCATTGCCCAGAGAGCCTCAGGAGTCATCAGGTGGTTTTCTACCTTGATGTCATTTTTCTGAATCATAGTCTGTGCATCAGCTGCTGTGCCCATCGTGAGAGCCGCAGCAGCTAAAATCATAGCTTTAATCATGTTTCTAATTTTACTGTTATAATGTTGCTTTGTTGTTATGTATCCTATTTGTCTTAAATCTGATCCAAAGCCTGCTTGATATCATCGAGGATGTCTTCTACATCTTCGATACCTACAGAGAGGCGAATCAGATCTGGCGCAACACCTGCTTCCTTCAGCTGCTCTTCGCTGAGCTGGCGATGGGTGTGACTGGCTGGATGGAGCACACAGGTGCGGGCATCGGCTACATGGGTTACGATGTTGATCATGTCGAGAGAATCCATAAACTTGATGGCTGTCTCGCGGTCTCCTTTCAATCCGAAGGCAATAACACCGCAGGTGCCGTTTGGCATATACTTCTGGGCAAGCGCATGATACTCATCGCCCTCCAGACCGCTATAATGAACCCAAGCCACACGCTCATCGTTCTGCAGGAACTCTGCCACCTTCTGTGCATTGGCACAATGCTGGCGCATACGGAGGTGGAGACTCTGAAGACCGAGGTTGAGGATGAACGAATTCATTGGGGCAGGGATGCTGCCGAGATCGCGCATCAGCTGAGCCACGAGTTTGGTGGTGTAGCCCATCTTGCCGAAAGCCTTCACATAGGTCAGACCATGGTAGCTGTCATCCGGTGTGCAGAGACCTGGAAACTTATCAGCATGAGCCATCCAGTCGAAGTTGCCGCTGTCTACTACCACGCCACCTACCTGTGAAGCCGTACCATCCATATATTTGGTAGTACTGTGGGTAACGATGTCGGCACCCCATTCGAATGGGCGGCAGTTGATAGGCGTAGCGAAGGTGTTGTCAACGATGAGAGGCACCCCATTCTTGTGAGCAATGCGTGCAAACTTCTCGATGTCGAGTACTGCGCAGCCCGGGTTGCTGATGGTTTCGCCGAAAACAACCTTGGTGTTAGGGCGGAAAGCCTTCTGGATTTCTTCTTCGCTATCGTTCGGATTCACGAAAGTACACTCAATGCCGAGTTTCTTCAGGGTTACGCCGAAGAGATTGAAGGTACCACCATAAATCTCATTAGATGTAACGATATGGTCGCCCGCTTCGCAGATGTTGAACACAGCATAGAAGTTGGCAGCCTGACCGCTGCTGGTTAATACGGCTCCCACGCCACCTTCGAGTTCGGCAATCTTCTTAGCCACAACATCGTTGGTAGGGTTCTGGAGACGGGTATAGAAGTAGCCTTCCTTCTTCAGGTCGAAGAGCATAGCCATCTCCTCAGAGTTGTCATACTTGAAAGTAGTGCTTTGATAAATTGGCACTTCAATCGGCTCACCATTTTTTGGGGTATATCCACCCCTCACACATATAGTGTTTACTGATAGTTTCTTTGTTTTCATATTGTGTTAAAATTATACCTTACTTGCATATTACTTGCATTCCTACTTCTTTGCAAGCAAATCCATTAGCTGCTTGATTTGAGCATCCTTGCTCTCTACTTGCTTGCGCAGGTCTTCAATCTGTTCTTTCAGCAACTCTACTTCTTTCGAATCATTATTGCTAACAATCTGTTTATTGTGATGGGCATTATCCTCGTTCACCATATTTATATTAGGTGTTCTGTCTTTACCGAAAACCCAGTCACTTGGACTAACGGCAGCTTTATCATCAAACATTTCGCCATCAGAATTTACTAGCCATTCTTTTCTCAGACCTAGATTGTAGCAAATCTTTTGAATATCATTCTTGGTGAAAGAATACTTTGTATTACTTTCGCTCATCTTTTTATTAAGATTAGCTTGGTTTATGTCTATCACCTTGCAAAACTGAGACATCGACTTGAATTTACTTATATCGAAGCAAAACTTTAAGTTCTTCGCAATATCATTCATAATTCTTAAAATCTGTTTAGAAATTACACATTATGCGCCACCTTTCGTAAATAAAGGTTAAATAACCAAGAATGACAAAACTTTCTCTTCAAAAAGTTTGGTTATTTGAGGTTATTTCCGTACCTTTGCAATCGTTAATCAGTTACAACACTGATAGACGAAAAAGGTGGGACGGAGTTCAAAACACCGTCTAAGCTATTTATCCACTGCAAAGATAGTTATTTAACTTCGTTCCACCAAACTTTTTTGGTTAAATATAGTTATTTGAAGAGAAATAATGAAGATAGAATATAATCAGGAAGAGGTTCGTCAGAGGGTTGCAAAGGTTATAGAGTTGGGCAACTACAAGTCCACAAGGTCGTTTTCGATTGATGTTGGTCTCGATTGCTCTAACCTATCAAAGATGCTAAGAGGTAAGCAGAATTTTACCAAGGCAGCTATGATGGCTATTTGCTCTAACCTAAAGGTTGATTTACAATGGCTCGCCTACGGAAAAGGTGATGCACCTGTAATGATAGGTCAGATAGATGACGCAACACAATTACGAATCGAAAAGGCAAGACTTGAAGAACGAGTACAATGCCTAGAAAACGAAAAAGCATTTCTGCAAAGGATGCTTGAAAAGTAATAGGAGAATAATAAAATGGCAACACCGAAGAAGAAAGTAGTGGTCGAAAAGATTGCTAAGAAATGGCTATCAACTGATGAAGCTGCATCATACATAGGTATGGGAAAGTCGTTCATCGTTGAATTGAGAAAGAGCGGAAAGCTACCACACTGCATGATAGGTCACTCTGCATTCTTCCTCGCAAGCGATATAGATAATCTGCTTGAAAGCCATCGTGTATATTAGAGTTCTGTTGTTTAATATCACCAAGTGTGGTGGATGGGCGAGTTTTTAACTATTTCTTTTATATGCTCGCCCAATATGGTTTCATAGCTCAGATGGTTAGAGCGGTCGGCTGTTAACCGATAGGTCGTAGGTTCGAATCCTGCTGAAACCGCAATTCTTTTAGAATCAGATTATCACTACAAGTGATGAAACTGAAAGCTAGAGAAGAGTTCTTTGACATATTGACGCACAGAATATAGTATGCGTGGAAAAGAAGTAGCCGGAGAGCATCAATGGATGCCGTGACCTGGCGAAAAGGACGCACGACATACGAAAAACTAGTCAGTAACAGATATTACATAGACTATACCGATGAACTATGCTGAAACATCAGCACAAGCAAAGGGCATAATATAGGTCTGTATCGTTTGCTATGTAGTATTCTAGTCGAAGTATGTATTATTGCCATCTTACGTGTAAGATATTTATAATATGTATGGAGTGTCATACGGAACGTCAATGCTAGCTGTATCGGGAATACGGAAACGATTAATATCGTGGCATTCACAAACGACAGAAAGTTCCATGGTTTTAGATACATAAAACAGCAGGGTATGGTGTAAGTGGTATTCTTGCACACCTCGCACAATAGATGATACCTCTTTTTATCGTGTGAGATAGTGGCGGTTCGATTCCGCCTCCCTGCACAAATTTTCAATTATTATTAGATAGTACAACGTTTATTACGAATATAGAAGTCTAGCTAACTCTGAACAGAGTTAAGTCAAAGAATGAGACTTAAACACTACTTAAAGTAGAGATTACTTTCTCAATACTTTAATTAAATAACAACAAAGAGATGTTTAGTGTAAACGGAAGCACGTCATACAACTTGAAGATACCGTTCTTATCGTATGGAAGTGTTGGTTCGAATCCGACAATATCTCCAAAGTTCTAAATGTTTTTGCATAAATATTTTATTTGATTACTTGTTTGTTTATATTTTAATTAACAAAATTTGAATTTGAATTTGACAATGATGGCAATGCAGTCTGTCTGTGAAGATAGGCTGCACAAATCGCAGGTTGGAGCAGTGGTAGCTCGCTAGGTTCATGTCCTAGAGGTCGCAGATTCGAATTCTGCACCTGCAACACTCATTTTTTTGGTTATAAGGTTATAAGGTAAAGTTAATTAGTTTTCTAAATTTTAGCATCAAGTTCGTGAGAATATGATGCTTCTGGTTCTATGGTGTAACGGTAGCACAAGAGATTTTGGTTCTCTTAGAGATTGTTCGATTCAGTCTGGAACTACTCAATATCAATACATTTTTTATTATTAATTATCTTTCATACTTGTATGACAGCTTGTGAAAGTAGTTGTACTTTATTTGGAATCGGCACTTTTTAAGTGCTTTGTTTACTTAAATAATTTATTTTTTCTCAACTGCTTGGGATAAGTCGTTGAGTTTTGCCCTTAAAGCAATTAGGTAATGCGCTACATACGTAGATTTAATGCTCCGACCAGTATGTAGAGAAGATGGCTCGATACCATCTAAGGGCGCATTTTTACTTTGTCATAAATGATTAAATTTTAAAATTAGGCTGTTTTTCCTTGGCGGTCAGATTATTAAGTTAGTCTGCCGCCAAGGTTTTTTACGAAAAGAACATGAAGATTATATATAGTATAAAGGTTCACAGAGACCACTTGAAAACGCTGCAAGGTCTGAAATGCTTGCAGTCTGTTGATGTCGGTGAAGATGGCAAGTCAATTACTTGTCAGTTCAAAGACAACAAGACTAGAGGTTGTCTGATTGCTCATACAAATGATTGGCTTGTTGAATTTGCGACAGGAGAATGGCAGAAGTTCGGTGATGCTGCTTACCAACAACTAGTTTGGAATCCGAGTAACGTATCTAAAGAATATTAGCTATGGCTGCTGCTAGGGTTATTCAACACAAGTACACATCGAAAGATGGTACTGAGTACGATAGTAAAGAAGAATATCTGTATCACCAAATTCTTCTTGCTGATAAAAGAGTTTCTTGTATTCATAGACAAGTGAAACTCAGCATATTCAAATCCATTTATATGATTGTTCCGAAACAACTCAAAACAAAGGTTCGGTACGATAAAAGACTGATGGTTAGCGGTCATAGCTATAAACCAGACTTTATATTTTGGGAAGACGGAAAATTGATTGTATGTGATGTGAAATCTAAGTACACCCATTCTCTCAGGGAGTTCAGAATAACTGCCAAGGGGTGTATCAATAAGATTGTTGTACACAACAAGAAACGTCATAATGGTAAGCCGTTTGTGGTTTTTCGTGAAGCTATCCATATCAAGAAGAATGATTGGAAGATAATCGACTACCCACCTGACGGAAATAGTTATTGTGAGATTTAATTTCATTCATAATTTATTTAAAATTTATAGTTAGTTATGTAAACCGCCCCTACGCTGACTAAGGTTGCCGTAGAATAGGATGTGGAGTTGCTCTTTGGGCAAGAGTATGAATCGAAAACGCACCAAGAGGAAATAAAACCTCTCGTAAGTTTGGCATGTGGTGTGTTTTTAGAAACGTAGGAGACGAAGCATCCTTTTAAAAACAGTTTAATTATATGAATACAAAAGAATTAGACGGTTATCTGAAATTTCTTTCTGAGAAACAGACTGCCGTTCAAGAAAGCGGTTTTGATGTTGAGGATAGCGATTTGAGTCCTCAACTATTCCCATTTCAGAAGTATTGTGTTAAGCGAGCATTGAAAGTTGGTCGATTTGCGATGTTTGAGGACTGTGGATTGGGAAAGACGTACCAGCAATTAGAGTGGGCACAACAAGTGGTTAACCACATTAATAAACCTGTTCTTATTCTTGCACCATTGGGCGTTATAGGTCAGACAATCAAAGAAGGAGTTCATTTCGGTTACAAAGTAAATGAAATTGCTCTTACGACATTCGACCAAGACTTGGATGCTGGTATCTATATTACCAACTATGATAATATGGATAACATTGATGCTTATCTGTTTGGGGGGGTCGTTCTTGATGAGAGTTCAATATTGAAGAACTTTGCAGGTAAGACAAGAACCGCTCTTATTGAGGACTTCAAGAATACACCTTATAAGTTGTGTTGTACCGCAACTCCTTCTCCAAACGATACTACCGAGCTTTGTAATCATGCAGAGTTCTTGAATATTATGACAAGAAACGAAATGCTTGCGATGTATTTTGTACATGATGGCGGTTCTACATCTGATTGGAGACTGAAAGGTCATGCGCAACAAGACTTCTGGGATTTCGTTTCTACTTGGGCAGTCATGCTCAGTAAACCATCTGATATTGGTTTTAGCGATGATGGATATATTCTTCCACCGATGAATGTTATTGAAGATTACATCGTTACCGAGAAGAAAGATAACGGTGCTCTCTTTAATGATATGGCTGTGTCTGCAACGGATTTCCATAAAGAGCTTAGAAGAACTATCAAGCAACGTCTTGAAAGAGTTGCTGAGATTGTTAATGGTTCTTCTGAGAATTGGATTATCTGGATTGGGCAAGATGAGGAAGGCAAGGTTCTTCGTGAACTGATTCCCGATGCAGTTGAGGTTAAAGGTAGTGATAGCAAGCAATACAAGAAAGATAAGTTGCTCGGATTTGCTAACAACGAGTTTAGGGTGCTTGTCACTAAGTTGAAGATTGCATCATTCGGTCTTAACTATCAGAACTGCCGTAATCAGATGTTTGCTTCACTTGATTTTTCATTTGAAGCTACCTATCAAGGTATCAGACGTTCATATCGTTTCGGTCAGAAAGATGAGGTAAATATCCACATCATTACTCTTGATACGATGCAGAACGTGAAATCATCATTCGAGGAAAAGCAAAAGCAGTTCCTCGAAATGCAGAAGTCTATGACCGAGGCTATGTGTCGTAACATCAATAATCAGATAAAGTTAAAGAAGATGGAAGTTGACAACAAGTATCAATCAAAAGACTGTGACATTCGCCTAGGCGATTGCGTACAGCTCATTCAGAATGTTCCCGATGAGAGTATTGGATTCTCTATTTTCTCTCCACCATTTGCGGAACTTTACACATATTCCGATAAGTTGGAAGATATGGGTAATTCAAAGGACTATAAGGAGTTTTTTACTGCCTTCAAATATCTTGTTAAAGAACTATACAGAGTTCTTTGGAGCGGTCGTAACGTTGCCGTTCATTGCATGGACTTGCCTATCCAAAAAGGTAAGGAAGGATATATCGGTCTTCGTGACTTCTCAGGTATGATTCTTGAAGCATTTCAAGAAGTAGGCTTCATCTATCACTCAAGAGTAACGATTTGGAAGAATCCTGTAACTGAAATGCAGAGAACAAAGGCACTCGGTCTTCTCCATAAGCAAGTAAAGAAAGATGCGGCTATGAGCCGTGTCGGAATCCCTGACTATCTTATGGTATTCCGTAAGGAAGGCGAGCATGAACACCCAGTTCATTGTGATATATCTGTTGATACTTGGCAAAAGTACGCCTCGCCAGTGTGGATGGATATTGATTATTCTAAAACACTTAATGGTATTAAGGGTCGTGACGAGAATGACGAGAAGCATATCTGTCCATTACAACTTGAAACAATCGAGCGAGCAATAACTCTTTGGAGTAACAAGGGTGATAAGGTTCTTACACCATTCCTTGGAATCGGTTCTGAGGTTTATCAGTCAATTAAGATGGGTCGCTTTGGTGTCGGCTTTGAATTAAAGGATAGTTACTTTAATGAAGCTGTAAAGAATTGTAAAGCTGCCGAGGCTGATACAAATGCACCTACATTGTTCGATATGTAGTTTTTCATTTGCCCTTATATATGCTCACGTGAATCGGTGCGGTGGAACTTGCGTGAGGTTCACTTTGTAATAGTCTGAGCACTGCACCGATTATTCTTTGGATATTATTTTCTTTCATAACCAAGCCCAACCGATGATAGTGTTCCTTGGGCAAGAACGATAATGGTACGACACTGCTAGAAATAGTAGCACTCTTGAAATTTGGTGGCTATCATCGGTACTTTAGATGTCTTTAGAGTAGGTCAATGTTTAACGAGCCAAGGCAGTTCCGACCGACCATCGGGAAATAGTCAATACAATCCTTGTAGGATTCATCACTTAAATTTTGCCAACTGCCGAGGCTCATTTTTTTCAAAGTATGGGAGGTGTATAATGGCGAGATTAACGATTGAAGAATTAAAGAAAGACCCATTGACAAAAGGCGATTTTGAGCGTATAAAAATTATGGGATTAGACCCAAATGAGCCTTGGGCGTTAGTTTGTAAGATATTGGATTTTTGTGACGATGGTTACTTTAATATGAGAGCTTTGAATCTATTCTCCATATATGTAACTGGTTACTTCGATTGTTATCGTAGATTAAATTCTGAAAAGATAGAAAAGATTAAAAAAGTTTTTTGATAATGAAAGGTATGTATTATATATGTTATCTTGTTGCTATGCTTGTTCTTGTAGTTGCTGCCGAGATAATCAACTTCGCAAGCAAGACTGTATGCGGAAAGAAAGTTATAACGAGGTTTGAATTATGATTGATAAGAATAGTGAGAAATATAAAAACCTGATAGACTGCGGATATTCGGAAGAAATGATAGACGCAGCCTATAAGTACGCAGACAAGAATGTTGCGTATGGTGGAAGTGACGGCTATGATGATGCGCTTGCTTATGTAATAGCTTTGGCATTCATCGGAGGATATAACCATGCAAAAGACAACGTTATTAAAAAGCTAGGACTATGAGTATAATTTTATTTGCGCTTGCTGCAACCGCTCTTATGTTTGCAGTTGTTGGCGCAATAGCGATGATGCTAGGTCTGGATAAAGAAGATTAGCAAAATGAGAAGTGAATCAAGACGCAGCCAGCTCGACCACGAAAGATATATGAGAAATCGTGAAGAAAGACTGCAAAAGCAAAGAGATTATTACAGAGATAATACTGAACTTTGCAAGGCTAGCGTAAAGCGATGCAAAAAGAAAAGAGTAGAAAGAGAAAGATTATTATTGTTTAATTAAATATGTAGCTATTATGGCAAAAGACAAAATTAAGTTGGTTTTTGAGATTGACCGTTTTAAGGTTATCGGTTGTGTCGCACGTAACTGTGAGACAAAGGAAGAGTACGATGAATTGGTGAAAATCATCAATGATACTGATGAGGTTGTTCGTGATGACGCAGAAATTGAGAAGACAAATTGTGTGCTGATTCTCGACAAGTTGTTGCACGACAACGAGAATTTGGCTCTTCGCAAACGTTTGGAAAGCGAGGATGAAACACTCCACAATGGCGAAGGTGACGGTGATGGTAACGGCAACGTAAAGTGCATCGAAATCAAAGGCGAGGTTGCCAAGGACTTATTCGATAAGCTTGCGTCTTTGGTAGAAGAAGGAAAGGATGGTGAGTAATGAGAAGTAGCGTTGTAAATATCAGAGGTGATACAGAAATATGGAAGGATATTCCTGGATATGAAAAATTGTATAAGATTTCATCTAATGGTATTGTAAGAAGTTATGATAAAATTGTAAGAAACGGAAAATACAACCAAAATAGAGTAATTTTGGGAAGGAATCTAAAATATACTCTAGCAAGAGGTGGCTATTATACGGTAGGGTTGACAAAAGATAGAAAGCAAAAAGTTTACTTTGTACATAGGCTTGTAGCTATGACCTTTATAGATAACCCTAATAACTATCCAATAATTAATCATAAAAATTCGGTACGAACGGATAATAGAGTTTCTAATTTAGAGTGGTGTACCTATTCTTACAATACCCTTTATTCTTTTCGGGAAATGGGAAGACAGCCTGTGAACAAAGGAGAAAGAGGAGCAAAAAGCCCTTTATCGAAAGAGATATATCAAATTGATATACAAACAGGTAATGTTGTAAAAACGTTTATTGGAACGTATGACGCAAGTGCAAAAACAAATATTTGCAGGAGCGATATTATTCGTTGCGCAAATGGAAAAGCTAAAAGCGCAGGCGGGTTCAAATGGCAATATAAATAAAATTTAAAATAAAAAATATGAGAATTAGAACAGGTACTTGGTTTAAAACCAAAGTTAAATATCAGAAGACCATGGAAGATGGTTCAGAAAAAGTCGTTTCTGAGGCTTATGTTGTGGATGCCTTGAGCTTCACTGAGGCAGAGAGTGCAATCATCGATGAGATGTCGGTTTATGCAAGCGGCGAGTTGAAGGTCAGCAACCTTGGCAAAGCTAGCTATAATGAGATTTTCTTCTCTGATGTTGACGATGATGATAAATTTTATACTTGCAAGTTGCAATTCATAACCATTGATGAGAAGAGTGAAAAGGAGAAGCGTTCTAACGTAACTTATCTGGTTCAGGCTAAGTCGTTGGCACGTGCTCTTCGATATGTTGATGAGGTGATGGGCAAGACAATGATTGATTACGACATTGTAGGTCTCAACGAAACAAAGGTCTTCGATGTATTCGAACATCACGCTCCATCTTCCGAAAATAAAGAGGAAAAGAATGAGTAGAATCGACAAACTTATAGCATCTATGCCGTCAAAAATGGCTAATGCAGTAATCCATCAACGCAAGTTACATGCTTGCTTGATGGAACTTACTGCAAACAAGTCAAGAGAAGTGGCGGCTAGAGCTATTTTCTTGAATTACCAAGATGGTGATGGCAGAAAGTTAGGTACAATTCCACATTATTACGAAAGACCTACAACTACTGGTTCGGTAATGGTGGAGACGTACTTTAGTTATATTGATAGAGTTCACTAATTTAAATCTATACAAATGGATATAGAACAGTTAAATAAAACGCCTCATAATCAGATTTGCGACTTGGCAAGAGATAAGTTTATTGAGGTGTACAATCAGAAGTTCGGAGAGGGTGGAGAAGTGTTCTTTGAAGAACAGAAGGCTCTGTTTAACAATGAGCTTCTCAACGGCTCATTTAAGGGTTATCTCGAAAAAGCTACATCGTTGAATATTCACGATGCTTTCATGAACTTGGCGATTAACGGATTGTCTCTCGAAAAGGGAACTACGACACTCTGTTATCTTATGGGCTATAGCAACTACGACAAGAACACCAGACAATCAACTTATACGGCTAAGATTACATATACAGGATATGGTGAGATTCTTCTTCGTCAAAGGGCTGGGCAGATTCTTCGTTGTGACAACCCTGTAGTGGTATATGATTGCGATGATTTCCGCTTCGGTGAGCGTGACGGTCATAAATTTGTTGATTATGTGAAGACTTATCCACGACCAGCAAATTCACGTATCGTTGCTTGTTACGTGAAGATTATCCTTCCAAACAATTCTTACGATTACTTCGTTCTTGACCGTGAAGGTATCGACCGATTGCGTGAATATTCTGCTAAATTTGGCGGTCAAGACCACAAGGCTAACGCTCTATATGGCGGTTGTTATAATGGTAATGATGGTAAAATGTACTTCAAGGATATTGATACAGGATTCCTTATCTCTAAGACTTGTAAGCATGCGTTTAAGACTTATCCTAAGTTACCTGTCGGTCTTGGCGGTATGTTGCAAGCTGATGTTGACAGCCAACCTCAACAACAGCAACAACAAGAAGCTTTTGGTGCTTCGCAAGCTGAGACACAGAAAAATGGTGTTAAGGCAAAGGTTGACGATGATTCTCCATTTTAATTTATAAAGTATGGCTGAAAATACAGAATTGCAGTTGGTACAACAACAAGCCAACAATATTACAAGACAGATTGCAACGCTCAAATCCGATACAGAAAATGCGGTGCAAGCCAACAGAAAATCTTATGAGGCATGTGTTCAGGCAGGTGAATCTCTTCTGGCTGATATTAGTGCGTCTGGTATGAATGATGCTCTTGACGAGAAAGCTGCTGAATTTATCAAGAAGGCTAAACTGACAGAGAAAGCAATGACGGAGAAACGTAAGGGTGTTACCCAAGTGTTCGATATTGTCCGTAAAGGATTTACGATGATGGAGAGTCTTATCTCTGCCAAGAATACAGATTCTGTTGTCTATAAGATTCAGGAGAAGCGCAATGAGTATGCTGCCTACAAGCTAGAACAGCAGAGGAAAGCAGAGCAAGAACGCTTGCGACAAGAGCGAATTAAGGAGGCTAAGATTAAGTTGAAGACTGATACTATTGATACGCTCAACAATCTTCTTACTGAGCATTCTTCTGCTGCTATCAACTCACTTAATAATACGTTCTCTCTTCTCACCCTTGATAACAAGGATGAAGTTAAGAAACGTATTACAGAGTGCTCTGATGTTCTTGACCTCGGACATCTGTTCGTTAATAACAAGCCTTCATATTCTTCTGAAATTGAAGAGAATGATGCAAAGGATATTATGAATGGCGCATACAAGGAAATTTCCGCATCGTTGCTTGCGTCTTATAAGCAGACTGTCACTACAACACGTGATGAACTCCTCATGAAGTTTGATTCTAAGATTGCTGAACTTCTTGAAATCAAGAAGGCAGAAGAGGAACGCAAACGTAAGGAAGAGGAAGCACGTAAGGCAGAAGAGGAACGCAAACGCAAGGAAGAGAAAGCACGTAAGGCTGCCGAGGAAGAGCGCAAAAAGCAAGAAGAAATCCAACGCATCAAAGATGAAGAGGAGCGCAAGCGCAAGGAAGCTGAACTGAAAGCTGCCGAAGAAGAACGTAAGCGTAAAGAAGCAGAATTAAAAGCTGCCGAGGAGGAACGCAAACGTAAGGAAGCAGAGGCTGCCGCACTAGAGGCTGAACGTAAGGCTAAAGAAGAGGCGGTTCGCAAGGCTGATGAGGCTGCAAAGGAAGAGCAACAGCGCAAGCTTGCGGCAGAGCAAGAGAAACGTGATGCAGAGAATGCAGCCCAGCACGCTACCGCACAGGCTCAGTCACTCTTCGCTCAGACTTCTGTTGGCAACACAAGTAAGCAGAAAATAAAGGTCACAAAACGTCTTGTCGTTACTGACAAAAACGCTTGGCTCGATATTATTCAGCAGTGGTGGACGATTGAGGGTTCTTCTATGTCACCTGACAAACTTGCTTCTAAGTTGGAGTTTATGCGCAAGGCTTGCGAGAAACATGCTAACAATGAGGAAGAGTATATCGTTTCTCCTTATATTAAATATGAGGATGAAGTAACAGCTAAGTAATATGGCAGAGCAACCGTTTGACCCTTATTATTCACGTGGTGAGGTTTCCAACTCAGACCTCACCGCATTGAAGTTCGCTCTTAACCCACAGCTTAACTTCGTTAAGGAATCAGACAAGAAAAAGGCATTCCATCTTGGAACTCTCGTTGATGCTCTCGTTACTGAACCAGAAAAGTGTAATCATTACGCTATGACGGTTGATGATGAGAAATATACAGAGAAGGATTGGAAATGGGGATTAGATAGACTTGCAGTTTTAAAGAAGCAAGCAACAAAGGACAGATTTCTTGATTTTGTTCTAAAGAATGCGGTCGGTCAGAAAACATTCATCAATCCACACATGAAGATGGAATATCAAGGCTTCGAGTTTGAACTGCCTGTACGATGTAAGTTCGACTGGTGGCTTGGCGAGTTTGGTGGAGACTTGAAGACTACCGCAGCTACGTCACAAGAACAATTTGAAGCTCAGATTGATTTCGTGGACTGGGATAGAAGCCGTGCATGGTATATGGACTTGACGCACAGCATTGACCCTAGATACGGAAATCAAGACTTTATCTTTGCAGTTTCAAAGACTAAGAAGAAAGTATTCTACAAGAAGATTGAGCGTGGTGATGAGTTGTACTTGCGTGGTAGGGAGAAGGCACTTGAATGGGCTTTCAGAATGTGGTGTTTATTATAATTATTATTATGTCAGATAAACCAAAATTATACGATTATCAAGAAGAGGGTGTACGCATGGAACTCGCTATGAAACGTTGCATAAATGGTGACGATATGGGAACTGGCAAGACGGTTCAATCTATCGTTGCCATTGAACGTGCAAAAGCGACTCCTTGCTTGGTTATTTGCCCTGCTGCCCTCAAAGTTAATTGGGAACGTGAAATCAAGAAATTCACAAATCTTCGTCCGCTTATCCTTACGGATTCTGTAAACGCAACATACGGCTATCATCTTACTAAGATGGATTTGTATGATGTGGTTATATGCAATTACGAGTCTCTTGCTAAATATTTCGTTGTATCACTCGGAGAAAAGCCGTTAAAGCTTAAAAATTTCATTTTTAGGAATGAGGTCGATATTCTGAAATCGGTCATTATTGACGAGTCCGCAAGAGTTAAAGACCCAACGACAAGGCAGTCAAAAATAATAATGGGTATTTGCCAAGGTAAGGAATATATCTACGAGCTGACTGGTACGCCTGTGGTTAACCATGCTACTGATATGGCTTGCCAGTTGGCTATTCTTGGTAGAATTGATGAATTTGGCGGATATGGCGAGTTCTGTAATAGATATGGAGAAAACGAGAATCTCGAAGAGCTTAATCAAAAGATTCACGAAACATGTTACTTCCGTAGGGAAAAGAAAGATGTGCTCAAAGATTTGCCTGAACTAACAAGAACAACAATTAGTGTTGCTCTTGATTCTGAAACACAAGAAGAGTATGATACTTGTCAGAAAGACTTGCTTACATTCCTTCTTGAATATAAGAATTGTTCTGAGGATGAAGCTAGAAAAAAGCTACGAATGAAGGCATTAGTTAAATTTATGAATCTTCGTTCTATATCAGGAAAGGGAAAGATGAAAGCAACAATCGAGTTCCTACATGATACGGAAGAACAGATAATTGTGTTTGCAGAACATCGTGATGTTGTTGATGCAATCAAAAAGGAGTTTCCTAATGAGGTATGTTCCGTTACTGGCTCTGATAATCAGCAGCAGAAACAATGGGCTATTGATTCTTTTCAAGCTAAGAAAAAGAGAATAATCATCTGTTCCATTAAGGCTGCTGGTGTAGGATTAACTCTTACGGCTTCATCGAATGTCGTATTCACGGAGCTACCTTGGACGATGGCAGACTTATCTCAGTGTGAATGCCGTGCTTATCGTAACGGACAGAAGAATGCGGTTACATCGTGGATTCTTATGGGTGCAAATACCATCGACAGTTATCTTTATAGCTTGATTATGAAGAAAGGTTCTATAGCATCAAAGGTTACTGGTGAGCAAGATTCCGCTATCAAGGATGTTGCCTACTTTGACGAGTTGGCTGATTTGGTTTTACAAAATTCTTTAAATAAAAAATAATGGAAATTCAAGGAAAAGTTATTGCCGTTTTATCTGAAAGAAGCGGCGTTTCTGCAAGAGGCGAGTGGAAGTCTCAGACCTATGTAATAGAAACACAAGAGCAATATCCTAAGAAGATGGCTTTTGATGTTTTTGGAGCGGATAGAATTGCTAGTTTTGGCATTCATTCTGGCGAGGTTATTAACGTTAGCTTTGATATTGACGCACATGAATATCAGGGCAGATATTTTAATCAGATTCGTGCTTGGAATGTTACTAAGGTGTCACAACAAGCTACTGCACAAGCACCAGCAGGGGTAGCACAACCATCTGCACCTTACACTCCACCTGAACAGCAGTCAGCACATCAACAAGCACTGCAACGAGGAAACTCTGATGACCTTCCCTTCTAGTGTAGAATTAATCAAACGAGCATTCAACGCTTATGTGGTTCAATCTGAAAAATGTGTTTGAACTTGAAAAGTTTAGAGAAAAAGTAACCGAGTTGGAGAATAAATGTGCTATGGTAGAACTGAAAGAGAAGCGTGGGCGTTCCTTAAATCAGAATGCCTACCTTCATTTACTTCTATCAGCATTTGCTCTTCAATACGGCTACACTCTAGACGAAGTTAAGACACATTACTATAAACTGGTAGTGAACAAAGATATATTCCTCAGAGAAGGGATTGATAAATTTACAGGAGAATGCTATAAGTATCTTCGTTCTTCTGCTGACCTTACGAAAGACGAAATGAGTAAATCAATTTCTGATTTCAAATTGTGGGCAAAAGAAGAGGCTGGTTTTGATTTTCCCGACTCTGATGAATATATCGCACTACTGCATATTCAGCATGATATTCAGAAAAACGAGCAATACTTGCAGTAGTATTGTGTAACATACAATTTTAAATACAATGGATTCTTTTAAGATTAGCAAAGAACAATATTGTGATTTAATGAAACTTGATAGGACAAATGCCGTAAACTTGTTTGTTTATCTTCTCGCAAATGCAGACGATAACGGAACATTGATTGTTAGCATCCGCAAGATTTCGAGTGAACTATGTATTGGAGTGCAAACCGTAAGAACGTTGCTTAAACATTGGTATATAACACACATACTAACACACCAAGTAACACACCAAGGTAGCGTAATAACTATTTGTGATATAAAAAGTTACAAAGGTAGGAAACGTGCTGCTAACACATCAAGTAACACACTTGCTAACACACAAAAAACTATCGAGGAACGAAAGAAAGATTTCGCAGAAAGTTTGAAACCTCACCTCGAAAAGTACGGAAAGGATATGTTGAATGATTTCTATCGGTACTGGACAGAAATAAATGATGGTGGAAAAAAGATGCGGTTTGAAATGGAGAAAGTGTTTCAAATTGCAAGCAGATTGGTTACGTGGAGCAATAACAATAAATATCATTATAAGAATACCAACAGTCTTCCTGTTGGTATGAATTTGCAGAATAGTAAAGATAAAGATTACACAAAAGGGCTTGATAGATGGAACAAATAGATAGCGAATATTTCAAGAACCTTGTATCTCAGATGCGAGATACTGGTTATCCGCAAGAAATTGACAGAGTACAAATAAGCATTCCTAATGCAGAGAAACGTTTGCGTGGCGGCTTGCAGTATGTTGTTAATATGAAGTCTGGATGTAATGCCGAATGGAACGAACGCAATTACCGACCTATTGTTGATTGGATGACAGACAACAAAGGAAAAGGTTTATTGATGTTCGGCGGTTGCGGATTAGGTAAGTCGGTAATCGGAATGTATATCCTTCCTCTTCTTATTAAAGATGTACATAAAAAGGTGGTAAATATCTTTAGCGCACAAGAGTTGAACCAAAAGATTGATGAAATTCTCAAACTTCATATTATCTATATTGATGATATTGGTACAGAGGATAATCTTAACTCTTATGGCAACAAGCGTATGCCATTTGCTGAACTTTGTGACGCTGCTGAAAAGAAGGGGAAATTGCTTATCCTTACCACTAACCTCAGTATTGACGAGCTTACTGAGAGATATGGAGATAGAGTTGTGGATAGACTGATAGCAACAACAAAAGCAGTTCCTTTTACAGGTGATTCTTTGAGAAAGTAATTATGGCAGACGTAAGTAAAATGGCAGAGGAATGGCTCAGTGAGCACCCTAATGCGACACCAAAAGAAATATGGTTAGCTGGTTATTGGAAATCTACCGATAACTGGTGCAACCGAACCAAGTAAATTCTAGAATTGAAAACGAATTAATATATAGATAAATATGAGTCATTTTTTAACATTGGTAATTGGCGATGAGCCAGATAAACAACTCGCCAAGTATGATGAAAATCTAGAGCTGCCTATGCATTTATACATGACTAAAGAGCAGCTTATTAGTGAAAAACGTAAGGAGATTGAGGAATACAAAAAGAATTACTATGATGTGTTCCTACAAGATAAAGATGCATATCTTGCCAACTGTTGCAAGGAACATGCAGATTATATCGAGAACGAATTTCCAAAGCATCTTAACTGGACGGACGAACAGATGTATGAGGATGCCGTGAAATATTATCGTATGGATATAGATGAAGGAAGCGAGGATATTGAGATACATGAGGACGGCAGCGTTTGGCGCACCTATAATAATGATGCCAAATGGGATTGGTATCAAATGGGAGGCAGATATGCTGGAAGACTTCAATTAAAGGATATATCAATGGATGCTCCATTATTCTATCCAGAATTTGCTCCTACATTCTATTCAAGAGAAGGCATTAACTATTTCAAAAAATTAAAGGCAGAAGGTCGTTGCGACCAAGCTCGCATTAAGGATATATCCAATGTAGAAGAAATATCAGTATTCGCTGTTGTTAAGGATGGGAAATGGTATGAGCGTGGCAAAATGGGTTGGTTTGCCGTAGTATCAGACGAAAAAGACAAAGATGCATGGAGCGAAGAAGTGAAACAACTTCTTGCATCACTTCCTCCTGACACTCTTCTAACGATGTATGATTGCCACATATAATCATTAACAAAAAAATATTTAAAAATGACGCAGACAGAACGTATTGAGAACGCAACCACCAAGCAAGCGGTAGTGTTCATAGGAGTTTATTCTTGGGTTATCCTGAGAAATATAGGAAGAGCAATCAATAAGGCAGTTCACAAGCTGCCCTGGTTGTTCATCGTGGTAACGATAGTAATATCGTTTATCGTTAGCTTCGTCTTTATATCTAAGGCAAGGGCAGAGCGAGATAGCTATAATCAGAAGCTAGTACACGCAACACAGCAGCTTGATAGCTTCTATGCTGCATACGGAAACATTAAATCAAAGTAATATGGACGGAATGGTAATCAATAATTTGTCTGCACAAGCAACTACAGAATGCGGACTGTTACAACAAGAACTTCTTAAATCGTTTGTTGAGGCTGAAAAACAAAACGGTATTACAGAAAGCCTAATGAAAAGATTGGCATCCAAAAAGATAGATGCAATATCAGATATGTATGGAAACGTACATGTTACCAATGATAAATTTGGCGAGTGTGGTAGCGACTTTTACATTGATGCAACCGCTGATAGAATTACGTTGTCTCTAAAATATTACGTTTATAGGATTCCATTGGACGGATTATCTAATCATGATAAAAGAATTGCTAAACTTTATAATAAACATGTGTACAGTTACGATACAGCCAATAATGTATCATCTGGTTTTAAGACATTTCGACCTTGGGGTGGTCTTACAGGTAGTTGCGATTGGAGTTACTCTATTGATGATATTCTCAAAAGTGATTTTCTAACAGAAGGCATTAGTGTTGATAATGCAATAGGTGGTGTGTTTAAAGTCTTTCTTAAATAGTATGCAGACAAATTGGACTCCAAATGATTCGTGTGTACTCGCAGGTATTCCTCTTGCAGTTCCATCGAAAGAACAGATAAGCAAACTCTACATGCTTTTCTACTCTATGTTAGGCGGCTTTGCTAAAATTGTCAAGTCTAACATAGATGAAACATTTAAACTGGTATCGGAAGATGAAAAGCTATTTAAGTTTGACGTAAAGAGAAGAATGACAGAAGCGAAGGAATTTTCAGATGAACTGATTGACTTATTCAAAGAACGAATGAAAGCTGACGGCATGTCTGAGATATGGGATAAGCTTACTTTTATCATCAAGTTCAATCTACAAGATGATGTAAGGAAATGTTATTATGCGTTAGATAACCAATTTTCAAAGTATCATATCGAAAGGCATAAGATGTACACGATGACTGTTATGTCTGGAATATTGAGCGGAATGCTTGAATCTTCTGTTTCTGCATTTAAAAAGACAATGGATGAATATAATGGTTCTTGGGCAACAAATATAGCCGAATACTTTATTATCCCAATTAAGGGTGTTCATTCTCGTATGCGTAATGCAGTGGAAGCTATATATCCTGAATCTGTAGATAAGAAAGTGTTTTCAGAGTGCCCTGACAAACTCTCTCTCGGATTCGAAATCATCGGTAAAAAGGTGCTTGATTATAAACGCGCAGAAAAAGCACTCGCGAATGCTTGTATATTCAGTGGTCTTAATCTTGATATAAACGGAATTATCGTAGATGGAGAAGACGCACAAGATAACACTGGCACTCCTTGGAATGAAGCTCAATTAAGAGCATTAAAAACAGGTTACCCAGACTCCTCTAACAAAGATATTGCTAGAATAGTTGGCAGAAGCGTTTACGCAGTCGCTAAGAAAGCTAAGAAACTCGGGTTGAAGAAATCTGAGGAATACCTTAGAGAAACTAGAATAGCTAACTTAAAACGTAAGAAAAATGAAAAAGATTCCAACGCTGTACACAAAGAACAGTAAAGGTCGCTATCAGGAATACAAGATTCCTGACCTTGATATATCGAAGACTTTCTATAGAAAGATAAATGGAAAGTATGAACCTACGAATATGCTCTTGTATGATTCCATAGAAGAGGGTGTATGGGTAGTTACTCGACAGTCTTCAATAACTAACATTATTCGTGCAGATTACCTTCGTGAGAGTTTCCACCTTGACAAGGCTGCCGACATTGAGCGTTTCCCTCTGTCAAAGATGGGACACATCAAGAAGGTTGCAGAACGTATCATTGATGAGCTGAGACTTGGTAATACAGACTCTAGAGCTATGACAAATCACGAACTTGTCAATTTAGTTGTCGGGCTTGTCTATAAATACAATGATGAGGTTTAATTATGGAAGATTTACCTATTGGCGCAGAAGTCGTGTTAAAGGTTGTTGAGACCAAGGAAGCTGATTGTACTGGTTGCTTCTTTGATGAAATTGCAAACATTATCAATATAGAAACGTGTAATCGAATCAAGTGCGCATCAAATGAGCGTAAAGACGGAAAGAATGTTCAATTCAAAAGAATAAAGTAATATGGCTACAGCAAATTTTGAAATTGGGAATAAAGAATTTGAGGTACGTTTCATACCTGAATCAGGTTATCCTCCAACAAAGAATGAACGTGGTTCTT
>UMJL01032646.1_pt1 | contig 38332 bp, 30 predicted proteins | sample 1966071 | NCBI WGS metagenome assembly UMJL01 (sample SAMEA4836148, study PRJEB28245) | human gut metagenome | biome: gut microbiome; material: fecal sample | place: Denmark | collected 2008
TTACCTTTTTAAATTTATCAAAATGGAAATATGATATAATAGATGTAGTTTTGTGTTCTTATATAAAACAGCATTTATTGTAGTTGTTTAATTAACTTTTAGATTTTCGATATGATATAATAAATATGTTTTTTATAATGAACAAAATAGATTTTTTTATAGTTAGGAGTTGAGTTATGAATATTACAATCATATTAGCTGCCGGAGAAGGTACCAGAATGAAAAGTAAAAAATCAAAAGTTTTACATAAGATTGTAAATAGACCTTTGATTGATTATGTTTATGATGCAAGTTGTGATGCCGGTAGTGATAAGACTATAATTATTGTTGGAAAAAATAAAAATGAAGTTGAAGAAAAATTTGGAGATAAGGTGCTTTATAAAGAGCAAAAAATTGGTAAAGAATTTCCTTATGGTACAGGTTACGCAGTTCAACTTACAATAGATGAGATTGAAGATGAAGATAATGTTTTAATTTTGAGTGGGGATACTCCTTTGATAAAAGGAGAAACTTTACAAAAATTATTAGATGAACATATTGATATGAAATCAAAAGCTACTGTTCTAACTGCTTTTATTAATGATACAACAGGATATGGGCATATAATTAAGGATTCTGAAGGAAAGTTCTTAAAGATTGTTGAAGATAAAGATGCAAATATAGAGGAAAAAAGAGTTAAAGAAATAAATTCTGGAATTTATGTTTTTAATGGGAGAGCTTTAAAAAATTCTATAACTAAGATAGATAGAAATAATGCACAAAATGAATTATATCTTACAGATGCGATTAAGGTTTTAGTTCAAGACGGAGAACTTGTTTCTACATATAAACTTGACGACATTGAAGAAATTTATGGTATAAATTCAAAACTTCAGCTTTTTGAGGCAGAAAAAATTATGCGTTACAGAATAAATGCTGAGTATATGAAAAATGGTGTTATAATGGAAAATCCAGAAAATACCGTTATAGAAAGAGGAATAAATATAGGAATAGATACATTTATTGGAAGTGGTGCCAGAATTTTTGGTAGTACTACAATTGGAGAAAATGTATATATAACAGGTGATACTCTTATAGAAAACTCAACAATCGGTGATAATGTAATTATTAAGAGTTCATACATAGAAGATAGTATAGTAGAAAATGATGTTACTATGGGACCTTTTGCTCATCTTAGACCAAATAGTATATTAAAGGGTAGTGTTCATATCGGAAACTTTGTTGAAGTTAAAAATTCTACGATTGGAGAAAATACTAAGGCTGGACATTTAGCTTATATTGGTGATGCTATTATTGGTAAAGATGTAAATATGGGTTGTGGTTCTATTTTGGTAAATTATGATGGAAAGAATAAACATATTTCTAAAATTGGAGATGGCTGTTTTGTTGGTAGTAACTCAAATATAGTTTCTCCGGTAGAAATTGCAAATGATACTTTTATAGCAGCTGGAACAACTGTCGTTTCAGATGTAGAAAAAGAAGGTTCACTTATAATTGGACGTAGTGAAACTTTTGAAAAAGAAAATTGGGTTTATAAAAAGAATTTAAAAATAAAAGAGTAATATTTTAGGAGGAATTATGTTAGCTTATACTGGACCTATGAAAATTTTTTCAGGAACTGCAAATAGAAAATTTGCAGAAGATATTTGTAAATGCCTTGATATGCCATTAGGAGAAATAAATATCGGAAAATTTAGTGATGGAGAAATTAATCTTTCTGTTGAAGAAACTGTAAGAGGTTATGATGTTTATATCATTCAACCAACTTGTAGTCCAACAAACGACAACCTTATGGAAGTTTTAATTATGGTTGATGCATTCAAGAGAGCATCAGCAGGAAGAATTAATGTTGTTGTGCCTTATTATGGATATGCAAGACAAGACAGAAAAACAAAAGCTAGAGAACCGATAACTGCAAAATTAGTTGCAAATCTAATCGAAAAATCAGGTGCTGATAGAGTTATAACAATGGATTTACACGCAGGACAAATTCAAGGATATTTTGATATTCCTGTTGACCATCTTTCAGCGATTAAACCACTTGCTGATTTCTTTAAAGATGAATTAAAAGATGAAAATAGAGAAAATATGGTTGTAGTTTCTCCTGACTTAGGTGGAGTTACAAGAGCTAGAAAATTCTCTAATTATTTAGATTTACCAATTGCAATTATTGAAAAGAGAAGACCACGTCCAAATGTTTCAGAAGTTATGAATATCATAGGAGATATTGAAGGAAAAACTTGTATAATAGTTGATGACATTATAGATACAGCAGGAACTATTACAAATGCAGCTAATGCTTTGATAGCAAAGGGTGCAAAAAAAGTTTATATAACTGCAAGTCATGGAGTATTTTCAGGTAAAGCCTTAGAAAATATTGCCAATTCAAAAGTTGAAAAATGTGTTGTAACAGATACTATTCCTCAAGAAAATAACTTAGGTGGAAAAGTTGAAGTTGTATCAGTTGCTCAATATTTTGCAAAAGCTATTGATAGAATAAATAACAACAGACCGGTGAGTATGTTATTTGATGGAAGATAATATATATTTAATTGTCGGTCTTGGAAATCCCGGAAAAAATTATGTTGGAACAAGACATAATGTTGGATATGGGGTTATTGATATTTTAGCTGAAAAGTATAATATCAATATGAAAAAAGAAAAATTTAAATCTTTTTACGGACAGATAAATATGTTTGGTAAAAAATGTATTTTTCTTAAACCACTTACTTATATGAATTTATCCGGAGAGGCTGTTATAGATGCGGTAAATTATTTTAAAATAAAACCTGAAAATATTATTGTTATAGTAGATGATATAGATATTCCTTTTGGAACTATTAGAGTAAAGAAAAAAGGAAGTGCCGGAACGCATAATGGCTTAAAATCAATAATTTACCATTTAGAAACGGATTGTTTTCCAAGGGTTAAGGTAAGTGTTGGGAAATGTCCTAGTTATATGGATTTAAAAGATTTTGTTTTAAGTAGTTTTTCAACTTCTGAAAAGAAAATTTTAGAAAAAGAATTGGAAATTTCTGCAGAGGCAGTTGAAGAAATAATAAAAAGCGATGTTGACAAAACAATGTGTAAATTTAATGGAATGTGTATAGAGGAATAATATTCCTCTATATTTTTTATAGAGCAAGGAGAGTTTATGAATTTTTTAATTGATTTTTTAAAGAATAATGAATCATATTTAGAAATGGTTTCAAATTTAAAATCAAATAATGTTCCAATCTATTGTAATGGACTCATAAAAGAAAGTTTATCTCATGTGATATATTCTATTTTTAGTGATTTTTCTGATAAAAATTTAGTGTTACTTGTCGAAACTGAAAATAGAGCAAATGAACTTTGTGATGAGTTAAAAAATTTGATAGGAGATAAGGTTGTTGTTTATCCGAATTTTGATATAAGATTTCACAATATTAATAGTTTGGAAACGAATCTCGAAAACAATAGAATAGAAATAATGAATAGACTGATTTCCAAAGAAAAATTCATAATGATTACAACTTCAAGTGCATTATCAAAAAAAATTAGTACACCGAAATTTTTTAAATCACATTATATTAATATCGATGAAGATTCTGAAATAGATTTTGAAGAATTAACTGAAAAATTGATAAAAATGCATTATGATAGGGTTGATTTTGTTGAGGCAAAGGGACAGTTTTCTATAAGAGGGTCAATACTTGATATTTATCCTGTAAACTTTAAAAATCCTATTAGAATTGAGCTTTTTGGAGATGAAGTAGATTCAATACGTTCTTTTGATATAAATAGTCAAAGGTCTATTGAAAAACTTGAAAAAATAGAGATAATACCTGCAAAAGAAATGGTTTTGTCAAAAGCTGATGTTGAAAATATTTTAAATGGTTTAAAGAAAGACATTGAAAAACTACAAAAATTAAAATTATTTGGGAAAGATGTCGAAAAATCAACAGAAAAATTTTATAGAATTTATGATGATTTAAAAACAAATTATCATATTTCTAATATGGACTTGATTTCTCCTTATATAAAAAAGGGAAGTTTTTCGACTATTTTGGATTATTTAAGCAAAGATTCTATAATTTGTACAGAAGACATTTTAAAAATTTATGATAGAAATTTAGAAACTGAAAATTTATTTCATGAAAATGTGATGTTTTCTATTGAAAATGCTGAAATTTTAGATTCACATAAAGATATTTTAATTCCTTTTGAAAGTATTATAAGAAGGATTAAAGAATTTAGTGTTGTTAATTTCACACAACTTTTAAAGAGAACAAAAATAATAAATGCTAAAAGCATTATAAATTTAAAAACTATTGAAACAGAAATGTTTAATAGAAGATTTGATGTATTATTTCAAAGTTTAAAATATAAATTGCAAAGAGGATATAAAATTGTAATTTTTGCAGGTTCTGTTGAAAAAGCAAATAATTTAAAAGAAATGTTATTTTCTGAAAATATAAACTCGACAGTTTTTGACGGACTGGATTTTGAATTAAAATCTTCTATTCTTGGAATTTCTACAATAAATTTAGAGTCCGGCTTTGAATATTCGGATCAAAAGATTTTATTTTTAACACATAAAGAAATTTATGGAACTGTTAAAAAAACTTATAAAAAATCAAATAAAAAGAAAAAAGAAAATTTGCTTTCTTATACAGATTTAAATGTTGGAGATTTTGTCGTTCATGAAAATCATGGAATCGGTGAATATAGAGGTATTGAACAGATTGAAGTTGACGGAATAGTCAAAGACCATATTTTGATTTTGTATAAGGCAAATGATAAATTATATATTCCAACTGACCAAATGAATTTGATTCAAAAATATATTGGGAAGGATGGATATAAACCGAAGTTGAATAAATTAGGTTCAAATGATTGGGTCAAGACTAAAACTCGTGCTAAAAAAGTTTTAGATGAGATTGCATTGGATTTAGTTCAACTTTATGCAAAGAGAGATAAGCTTAGAGGGTTTTCTTTTTCTGAGGATACAACTTGGCAAAAAGAATTTGAAGATAGTTTTATTTATGAAGAAACATATTCACAGCTTAGAGCTATTGATGAAATAAAGAAAGATATGGAAAGTTTTAAGCCGATGGATAGATTGCTTTGTGGTGATGTTGGATATGGGAAAACAGAAGTAGCATTAAGGTCTGCTTTTAAAGCTATGATGGATGATAAACAGGTTGCTTTTTTAGTACCTACCACAATACTTGCTCAACAACATTATAATACTGCTGTCGAAAGAATTGGAAATTTTCCGGTAGAAGTTGAAATGCTTAGTAGATTTAGAACTCCTGCAAGACAAAAAGAAATTTTGAAAGATTTAAAGTCCGGCAAAATAAATTTACTTATAGGTACACATAAATTATTATCTAAAAATTTAGAATTTAAAGATTTAGGACTTTTAATAATAGATGAAGAACAAAGGTTTGGAGTTAAACATAAAGAGGCATTAAAAAAAATAAAGGAAAATATTGATGTTCTATCTTTATCTGCTACACCAATACCTAGAACTATGCAAATGAGTTTGGTAGGAATTAGGGATATGAGTATTTTAGATGATGCCCCTGAAGAGAGAGTAACTATTGCCACATTTGTTTTAGAATATAATGATTCTGTAATTAGAGAGGCTATTTATAAGGAAATAAATAGAGGTGGACAAGTTTATTTTGTATATAATCGAATAAAAGATATGGATAAGATGTATGTTGAGCTGTCAAAGTTAGTTCCTGATGCTAGAATTGCTATGGCTCATAGCAAATTATCGAATAAGGAATTAGAAGATATTATGTATGATTTCCAAGAAGGAGAATACGATATTTTGTTATGCACGACTATCATTGAAACCGGAATGGATATAAAAAATTGTAATACTATGATTATATACGATGCAGATAAAATGGGATTATCACAGCTTTATCAGTTGAAGGGAAGAATAGGTCGTTCAAAGAGAAGAGCTTATGCATATTTTACTTATGATAAAGATAAAGTTCTAACTGAAATTTCTGAAAAGAGATTAATGGCGATAAGAGATTTTTCAGAATTCGGTTCAGGTTTTAAAATAGCTATGAGAGATTTAGAACTTCGTGGTGCCGGGAATATTTTAGGAGAATGTCAATCAGGACATATTGAAACTATCGGTTATGAAATGTATGTAAGAATGTTAGAAGAAAGCATCAAGACGGTTAAAGGGGAAACTCTACAAATTAAAAGTCAAACTACTATTGAATTGTCAGTTGATGCATATATTCCTTCAAGTTATATAAGTGATAGTGGACAAAAGATTGATATGTATAAAAAAATCGCCAGCATAACTTCAAGAGATGATTTTGATGAAATTTATGATGAATTGACTGATAGATTTGGAGATGTTCCAAAGTCAGTTCTAAATGTTATGAATGTTTCATATTTAAAAATTATTTCAACTGATTTAGATTTCATAAAGATAATAGAAAGAGAAAAATCAGTTGTATTCAAGTTTGATAAGTCAAATAGAGATATTTTATCTATAATAGGTAAATTGCCTGATAATTTATTTAGAAAGATAGAATTTAATATTAATGAAACGGCAGAATTAATATTTAATTATGATAAGAATAAATTGTTAGAAAGTATTGAATTAGTAGATAGTTTATATGCTTTAAAAAGAGAAAATTCCTAAAAAACTTTGACATTCATAGAAAAATAATGTATAATATCAAAAGATTAAAATATTAATCGAAAAGGAGAGAAATATGAAAAATAAATTAATAAAATTTGTAAGTATAATGGCGTTATCTGCAATGGTTTTAACAGCTTGTGCTAAAGCCCCAAAAGGAGCTATGGTAAAAATTGGAGAAAAGTATATTACTGAGGAACAAATTCAAAAAGAATATGACAGAGTAATTGCATCTTATACAGATGACCAAAAAGCAAAATATGATGAATCAACTGATGAAGGGAAAAAAGCTTCTTTAAATTTAAAACAAAATATTTTAGAAATGTTCTCTAATATTGAAGTTGTTAAACAAAAATTTGCTAAATTAGAAAAAGAATATAAAGATGAGGGAAAATCTGAAGAAGAAATTGCTAAAGTAACTGTAACAAAAGAAGAAATAGAAGATAATTTTAATAAAGTTAAAGAGCAATTAGGTGACAAGTTTAATGAAGAACTTGAGAAGGCTAAACTTACTGAAGATGAATTAAAATATAAGATTGAAGATAATATGTATTCTACAAAATTCCAAACTTGGTTTAATGAAAATTATGCACCAAAAGATGAAGAAATTGCTCAAAAATATAAAGGAAGTAAATTTGAAGGCCCTCAAATTAATGCAAGCCATATTTTAGTTAAAACTGAAGAAGAGGCTAAGAAAGTTAAAGCACGTTTAACTGCTGGAGAAAAGTTTGAAGATGTAGCTAAAGAAGTATCAAAAGACCCTTCAGTAAAACAAAATAATGGTGCATTAGGAACTTTTACAAAGGGAGTTATGGTTCAAGAATTTTATGATGCTGCAAGTAAGATGAAAGTTGGAGAAATTAGTGAACCTGTAAAGAGTCAATTCGGTTTTCATATAATCAAATTAAACGAAATTGTTGAAGATTACGAAAAATTTGACGAAAAAAACAAAGAAAGTATAAAGAAAAAATTAAAACAAACTATATTGTCAGAAAAATTCAAAACAGAATTTGCTAACATTCAAAAGGAAGTTGGATACTTACCAATTAAAAATTTTAAATAAATTGGCTAAATTACTTGATATTTTTTGAAAATTAATATATAATAATATTGCAAATGGTTATGGAGCCATTAATATAGGCAATTATTAATATAATAGTGTATTTAGGAGGAAATTTTAATGAACAAATCTGAATTATTAGCTAGTATGGCTGAAAAAGGAAAAATTACAAAAGTTGACGCTGAAAGAGCATTAAATGCTTTCATTCAAACAGTTGAAGAAACATTAGTTAAAGGTGAAAAAGTTCAATTAGTTGGATTTGGAACTTTCGAAGCTAGAGAAAGAAAAGCAAGAAGCGGAAGAAATCCAAGAAACCCTAAAGAAGTTATCGAAATTCCAGCATCAAAAGCTCCAGTATTCAAAGCTGGTAAGTCTCTTAAAGAAGTTGTAAATAAATAGTTTTTGATAATTGTTTAAAAATCAGGCTTTGCCTGATTTTTTTTGTAAAAAATTTTACTTTAAGTATTGAAAAATAAAATATATTGTGTTATAATATTTTGGTGAATAATCACATATTCTGATTGAACAAGTGTTGCCTAGATGGTTCTTGTCAAGATGATGAATATGGGTGGCTAAAAAACAGGAGGTAAAGAAATGTCACAAGTAATTTTAATGAAAAATTTATTAGAAGCAGGGGTACATTTTGGACATCAAACTAGAAGATGGAATCCAAAAATGTCAAAATTTATTTTTACAGAAAGAAACGGAATCTATATTATAGATTTACAAAAAACTGTAAAACAAATTGAACAAGCGTATGATTTCGTAAGAGAAATTGTTGCTGATGGTGGTAGAGTTCTTTTTGTAGGAACTAAAAAACAAGCTCAAGAAGCTGTTGAAACTGAAGCAAAAAGAAGTGGACAATTCTATGTTAGTCATAGATGGTTAGGTGGTATGTTAACTAACTATAAAACTATTAGAAAGAGAATTGACAGACTTAAAAAATTAGAACTTATGGAAGAAGACGGAACTTTCCAAAGATTACCTAAAAAAGAAGTAATTAAATTAAGAAGAGAAATCGAAAGATTAGAAAAATTCTTAGGTGGAATTAAAGAAATGGATAAACTTCCAGATGTTCTTTTTGTAATAGATCCAAAGAATGAAAAAATTGCTGTAAACGAAGCAAAAATATTAGGAATTCCGGTTATTGGTGTTGTTGACACTAACTGTGACCCTGATGAAGTTGATATTGCTATTCCAGGAAATGATGATGCTATCAGAGCTGTAAAATTATTAACTGGTACTATTGCAAATGCTATCGTTGAAGCTAAACAAGGTGAACAAGCTGAAACTGAAGAAGTAGAAACTGTTGAAGTAGCAGAAGAAGTTTCTGAAGAAGTAGCTGAATAATTAGGATATAGAATTTTAAAGGGTAAGGATTCAAATTTTTAATATTTATCCTTACCTTATTTTTTAGAAATTATAGGAGGTTTTTATGGAAATTACTGCAAAATTAGTAAAAGATTTAAGAGAAACTACTGGTGCCGGTATGATGGAATGTAAAAAGGCATTACAAGAAGTTGATGGAGATATGGAAAAAGCTATTGAATTTTTAAGAGAAAAAGGATTAGCTAAAGCTGCTAAAAAAGCAAGCAAAGTTGCAGCTGAAGGTTTAATTACTTTAGTTATAGATGAAAATAATACTAAAGCAGCTATTACAGAAGTAAACTCACAAACTGACTTCGTTGCTAAAAATGAAAAATTCGTAGCATTAACTAAAAAAGTTACTGAACATGTTTTTAATAAAGAAATAAAAGATATTGCATCTTTAAATGCGTCAACTATTGATGATGTTAATTTTGAAGAATTTATGAAATTACAAATTTCTTCAATTGGAGAAAATCTTGTAGTTAGAAGATTAGCATTTGCTAAAGCTTGTTGCGAAAGTGGAATTGTTTGTGGATATGTTCACTTCAATAAAAAAGTTGGTGTTATTCTTAAAGCTAAATGTGATAGTGAAGCTACAAAAGCTGGTGCAAAAGATTTATTACAAAATATTTGTATGCACATTTCAGCAATGAAACCACAATATTTAAGCTATAAAGATTTAGATGCTGATTTTGTTGAAAAAGAATATTTAGCACTTAAAGGTTCTATCGAAAAAGAAAACGAAGAATTAGTAAGACTTGGAAAACAATTAAAGAGAATTCCAAAATATGCTTCAATGTCTCAAATTACTGATGAAGTTTTAAAAGCTGAAGAAGAATTATTAAAAGAAGAATTAAAGAAACAAGGTAAACCTGAAAAGATTTGGGACAAAATTTTACCTGGACAAATCGAAAGATTTATTAAAGACAATACTTTAATTGACCAACAATATGCTTTATTCAGCCAACAATATGTATTAGATGATAGCAAAACAGTTTTAGATGCTGTTAACGATAAAGCTAAAGAATTAGGTGGAAGTATCGAAATCGTAGAATACACAAGATTTGAAGTTGGTGAAGGCGTAGAAAAGAAAGAAGAAAACTTCGCTGAAGAAGTTGCAAAACAAATGGGACTTTAATATTAAATTTAAACAGAGCTTAGGCTCTGTTTTTTTATAATTTTTTGTAATTAAAAAGGTTCAATATTTATTGAACCTTTTGCTTTTATCGAGTAAATGAGCCTTGTTGCCAAGTACCATTTAGATATATTAAATGTGCAATTATTGTTACAAGTACATTTGAAATTGACATCGCAAGCCAAATTCCTGTTGCTCCATATCCTGTATAATATTTAAAGAAAAGTATTAAAGGCAATCTTATTATCCAAAGTCTTGTCATATCTATTGCCATTGAATATTTGCTATTTCCTGAGCCTTGGAAAAGTCCTTGATATACAAAAAACATATTTAACATTACAAGAGTTATTAATGTGTAGAACATATAACTGTTTGCTTGTATCATTAGTTCTGAATCTTTTGGAGCATTTATGAAGAAAGATAATATTTCATATCTAAATATAAAACTTATAAATGCAATTATAATAGACATTATAATTACTATAATAGATGCTTTTTTAAATGTTTCTTTAACTCTTTTTATATTGTTGTTTCCGATGTTTTGTCCTATTATTGAAGTTATGGCAGTGCCGATGCCTCCGGGTGGAATATTTAAAAGTCCACTTATTCTATTTACCATTCCATAAGCTGCAACAGTTTCTGTTCCATAGCTTTGTATAAATGAGTTCATAATTATAAAACCTATTGCGGTTCCGATTTGTCCGATAATTGAAGGTAGGGCGATATGGTATATTTTTTTCAAAATACATTTTTTCCATTTTATAAATATTAAACTTTGTAAATTTAATTTAATTTTATCATGATTGAAACGTAAATGTATAAAACCAACTATGCACATAATTCCTTGTGTTATAACTGTAGCAAGGGCAGCCCCCTTAACTCCAAGTCCTAATCCTGATATTGATGTAAAAGGAATTGTATCAAATATAAAAATTGGGTTTAAAATCATATTTAAAATTACACAAGTTGTGCTTATCATTGTTGGAATTGCATTTTTCCCTTGTGCTGATAAAATAGATGAATATATGTAGTATAAAAATATAAATGGTATTCCAAGATAGCTGTATTTTAAATAAATTATGCTATATTTTGCAAGGTCTCCTGTTGCACCCATTAAATTTACTATTGAATCTGCACTAAAATATCCTAATAACATAAATATGATTGAGAATAATAAAGAAATATTTATCAAAGTATCTGCATATTTTTGAGCCAGAGGAAAATCTTTTTTTCCGAGTAACTGAGAAATTAATGATATTGATGCAATCGACAGTCCGATTCCAATTGAGTTAAATAAAAATACAACCGGCCAAGTAAAACTTGTTGATGCAAATTCTGCAGTTCCTAATTTCCCAAGCCAAAAAGCATCTGCAAGTGAATATAATTGTTGAATGAAATTATTTAAAATAATTGGGATTGAAATAATTGCTATGATTTTATAAATATTTCCATGTAAAATCATTTCACTTCGTTCTTTTTTCATATAACACCTCCTATAAAAATATTTGTCTAATATGTTATTCCGCAAATTTAGTAAGTTAAAACAAAATTATAGCAAAATATTTACAAAATTGCAAGAAAAAATCTCTCTAATTACTAGAGAGATTTTGTAAAATTATTTTAATCTTGCCAATGCACCGAATGGATCCCAAGGTTCAAGTTCAATAACTTCTTCATCTAATGCCTTTAACCATTTTTCATCAATATATTTTTTATCAACCATTATTTCATAATTATATTCTTCAAACCATTCATCAGTCATTGAGAAAATTCCTTTATCTCCTGAAGTATCTCCCCAAGAATTTTCAACTTGCCATTCTAACGGTTTACCATTTTCATCAAGATTTACTCCTGTAAATACCATTGCATGAGTTAAAATGCTTTCGTGATAATCAAGTCTTTCGGCTTTTGTAAAGTTTTCACAAGCAGGGAATATATCATCATATAAGAACATATCCAAGTCCATAATTCCTTTGTTTCTTTCTAACATTTGTGCAACATCACAACCAAACCAAACAGGTTCGCCTGCTTTGATAGATTTAATAGCACTTTCTTTTAAAACTTCGATAGGAACATTAAGATATTTTATTCTATCGCTTTCTTTAACAGAACCTAAGAATTTTACAGTGTATGCTTTTCCATAAGGCTTATCTTCTGTTGGCGCATTTATTAAACTTATTCTATCTTTTAAATTCCAACCAACATATTTGTTAAAAAATTCTAATGGAGTTATATTAGAAATTCTATGGAATTTTTCGTCTTTATCAGTATATTCATAAGTGAATGTTTCAGGAATTTCTCCTAAGCATTTTGTTAAAATGTTATAAACTGTATAAAGAGTTTCATCTTTTATTTTTTCGATTTCTTTTAAATCTTTTCCTTCTTTGTGAAGTTTTCTCATTTCACAAGCGGCTTTTCTAAGATGTTTAGTTATTATTGTTTCCATCATTCTTGTATTTGATGAATGGAAAGTTTCAGGCATAATTCCTTTAGGAACAACACCATATTTTTCCAAAAGTCCTTTAAACATATCCCATTGTCCACCGTCTTGGATAGGTGCAGTTAAAAGATGAGAAATTAATCTTGAATCCGTTTTTTCATCTAAAGTTTCTATAATATTTTCTAAAAAGAAATTTGATTTTTCAAGTTTATCCCAAAATAGAGTATAAGTTTGAGAATATTCCATAGTTTTTAAATTTAGATTTTCCATTGTTGTAACTCTTGCAACATTTAGAGCAGAGAACATCCAGCATCTACCACTTGCTTTTTGGTTTGTTATTTCTCCTTTTTTAGTTACATCAGAAAATTTGAAATTATGTCTTTTCATAACCTCATGGTTTGTAGATGCTTCGTTAATTCCAACTTTTGAAACAGATGCAGCTACAATCTTATTTGTTTTACAAGAATCAAACCTTTCTTTAAATGATTTTAACACTTCTTTTGTTAATGCCATTTTTATCACTCTCCTTAAAAATAATTTAGGTATAACCTATAAATATATTCTAACATAAATTAAATAAAAATAAAAGATAATATATATCAAAAAAATATAATTTTAATATGATTTATTAATTGTATAGAATTTTTTTATGTTTTTATATAAAATTGTTATTATTTTATAATTTTATGGTATAATTATATTGTCTTTATGTGATATGAAAGATATTATAAATTTACTATATTTACATTTAAAAATTTATCTAAATTGGAATATGGTATTATTTAAAATTTAGGAGGAAAAAATGAAAAAATCAAGAGTTTTATCGCTTATGCTTGCAGGTTTAATGTTAGTTGGTTGTCAACCTAAAAAAGCAGAAGATAAGAAAGAAGAAAAGAAAGTGGAAACTACTACAAATTTTGAAGGTAAAACTTTGAACGTTGTAGCAACATCAGAAAAGTACAAAAAACTTTTTGATAAGTTCTCAGCAGAAACTAAAGCTAAGGTTGAATTCCTTTCAATGTCTAGTGGAGAAGTTATTGCAAAGATTAAAGCTGAAGGTGGAAAGCCAATGGCTGACGTTTGGTTCGGTGGTGGTATTGACGCTTTTATGAAAGCTAAGACTGACGGACTTTTAGAAATGTATAAACCACAAGGTTTTGACAAAATCAAAGAAGGTTTTAAAGATAGTGAAGGTTATTGGATTTCAAAAGGGGTTACTGTTGTAGGATTTTTAGCAAATAATAAAATTTTACAAGAAAAAGGACTTCCAATTCCAAAAACTTGGGCTGAAATTGTAGATGCAAAATATAAAGATGAAATCATTATGGCAAATCCTGCTGTTTCAGGAACAAGTTTTGCAAATGTAAAAGGTCTTATCGATATGTATGGAGAAGAAAAGGCTTGGGATTATTTCAAAAAATTAAATGCAAATGTTAAATTCTATGGTAAAAGAGGAAAAGACCCTCAAGAAAAAACTATTGCCGGAGAATTTGGACTTGGAATTATTCCTATTGACAAATCAGCTTTCGACGTTGCAGAAAAAAATAATTTAACTGCAATTTATCCTGAAGACGGTTTATGTTGGGTTCCTGAAGGTTTTGCAATTTTCAAAAACAGTCCAAATCTTGAAGTGGCAAAAGCATTTGAAGATTTCATTTTAAGACCTGAAAATCAACAAATGATCGCTGAACTTGACGGTAAAGATGGTGGTCAAATGGTAATTGACGGAACTAAAGGTTTTGAACTTGGCTTACCAAAAGATAAATTTATTAAAGAAGATATTACAAGCTTTGGTTCTCAAAGAGAATCAATCCTTAAAAAATGGGCAGAATTAACACAAGGGAAATAGAAACAAAGGGAGAGCAATCTCCCTTTTTGATTAATTATGAAGAGATATTTTAAATTTATAGACGCATTTATTATTTTTACTCTAGTTTTTTGTCTATTTACTTTTATTTTATTTCCTTTTTTAAGAGTTTTTTCATCTACTTTTTATAATGGTGGAAAATTTACTTTAGAGGGATTTACATTTTTAAAGACACAGAGTAAACTTTTATACAATTCAATATTTGTTGCTTTTTTTACTACTATAATAACGACGATAGTTTCTGTTTCTATTGGAATTTTTTGCTTTAGTATTAGAAAAAGTTTTAAGAAAATTATATCATTTATATTAATGATTACAATGATTTCTCCTCCATTTGTTTCTTCACTTGCATATATAAGATTATTTGGACGTAGGGGATTTATAACTCATGATATTTTTAAACTTTCAATTGATGCTTATGGTTCTTTTGGAATTATTTTAATGCAGAGTATAGGCTTAATTTCATTAAGCGGTCTTATGATTATATCTGCACTTAATAGCATTGATAAGGAACAGATAAATAGTGCAAGGTCGCTTGGATCAAAGACAAATAATTTAATTTTGGATATTATTTTGCCTCAGTTATTACCTAGTATTAAGGTTGTTGCTATTTTAAGTTTTATTAGAAGTATTGCCGACTTTTCAACTCCATTAATCATAGGCGGTGCTTTTGAAACTTTAGCCTCAAAGTCGTATAATGTATTTATTTCTGACGGAAATATTGTTCAAGCCGGAGCTATGAATATAATGCTTTGTGTTCCTGTTGTACTTACTTTTATATTTTATGTAAAAAATTCAAAAATAATTTCAAATACAAATTTTGGAGCTAATACATCAGAAGTTGATATTGAAAAGAGAGGTTTTGTTTTTTCTTTTATAACTTTAACAGCAATTATCTTTTTGATTTTATTATTTTTACAATACAGTTCAGTAATTTTATCTGCTTTTACTGATTATTCAAAGGGAAAATTGTATTTTACATTTGAACATTTTATGGATATAAAAGACCATATAGATAAAACTGTTTTTAGAAGTATTTATTATTCTTTAATTTCGGCGTTTTTTGGTAGTTTAATTGGACTTTTGTTACAATACTATATTCATATAAGAAATGTAAAATTTTTAAAAATATTTGAATTTATAGCCACTATGCCATATATGTTACCTGGTACATTCTTTGGTATCGGATACATATTAGCTTTTAATAATTATCCAATTTATATTACAGGAACTGCTTTGATTGTAATACTAAATGTTACTTTTAAACAATTACCCTTTTCGACAAAAATATTTAATTCAAGTTTGGAAACAATAGATAAAAATCAAATTTTAAGCGCAAAAGATTTGGGGGCAAATGAATTTTTTATTTTTAAAGATGTTGTATTATCACATACCAGAAATGATTTTGTGATAAGTATGATAAATGGTTTTAATAGCACGATGACAACTGTTGGCTCTATAATTTTTATAGTTTATCCTGCGCAAAAAGTTTTAACTCTTGTTATGTTTGATGTTATAAATAGTGGAAAATATAACACTGCATCTGTTTTAGCACTTTTGATAATCTTAATTTGTTTGAGTTTTAGTTTGTTGTTTATGTTAGTAAATTATATTTTAGGTAAATTAGGAGATAGATATGTTTTTAGAAGTAAAAAATTTATGTAAGACTTATGGAGATAAAGAGGTTTTAAAGGATATTAACTTTTCACTTGAAGAAGGAAATATTCTTTGTATATTGGGACCTTCAGGTTGTGGAAAAACTACAATTTTAAATTCAATTGGTGGTTTTATAAAAAATGATTTTGGACAAATTATTTTAAATGGAGAAGATATAAGTCTTTTAAATCCGGAAGATAGAAATGTATCAACAGTTTTTCAATCTTATGGACTTTTTAATAATAAAAATGTTTTAGAAAATGTAGCTTATGGTTTAAAGTTTAGAAATGTAAAAAAACAAGATAGAATTAAAAAAGCTATGGAAATTTTACAAATTGTCGGACTTAACGGATATGAAAATCGAAAAGTTTATGAGCTTTCAGGTGGACAGAGGCAAAGAGTAGCACTTGCAAGAAGTTTAGTTATAAATCCAAGACTTATTTTACTTGACGAGCCTTTTTCAAATCTTGATAAAAATTTAAGAATTACTATGAGAAACGAAATAAAGAAACTTGTAAAATATTTTAAGATGACGACAATACTTGTAACTCATGATCAAGAAGATGCATTTACTATGGCTGATAGGGTGATTCTTATGAATGAAGGAAAAATAATTCAGAATTCAACAGTTACAGAACTTTATAATTATCCTAATAGTGAATTTTCTCTTTCTTTTATTGGAAATTCAAATAAATTAGACAAAGAAAATTTTATAAGACCTGAAAAAATAAAATTTGTTGAGGACGAAACAAAAATTTCTGCAAAAATTGTAAAAAAACAATTTAGAGGTTCTTTTATTGAATACAAATTAAAGTTAAAAGATGAAAAAACTTTAAAAGTGATAGAATTAAATACAGGAAAAGAAAAAAATATTGGCGATAATGTTTTTATTGAATATAATTTACAAAAACTTTCAGATTAACTGGAAGTTTTTTGTTGATAAAAATTATAAAAAATGATATAATTTAGTATATGTTAATTTAATATCAAAGAATATTAGGTTACTTTAGCCTATATAAAAAGGAATGTGAAATTATTGAACAATTCTTTACTAAAAAAATTAAAAGAATATGATGAAACAAAAACTGCTTTTCATATGCCCGGACATATGAGAAATAAAGAAGTTTTTAATGATTTAAGTGAATTTATTAAAATGGATATTACCGAAATTGACGGTTTTGATGATTTACATCATCCAGAAGAAATTTTGAAAGAATCTATGGATATTGCAAAGAATCTTTGGAATACTAAAGGATCTTTTTATCTCGTAAATGGTTCAACATCAGGTAATTTATCTGCAATTTACAGTTTAACAAAACCTAAAGATAAAATTTTAATTGCAAAAAATTGTCATAAATCAATTTACCATGCGATTGAGGTTTTTGATTTAAGCTTTGAATATATTTATCCTAAATATGATGAAAATTTGGGGATTTTTTTGAGTATTGATTCAGATGATATTGAAAAAATATTAGAAAGAAATTCTGATATTAAATTAGTAGTAATAACAAGTCCGACTTATGAAGGAGTTGTATCGGATATTGAAAAAATTTCTAAAGTAGTTCATAGATATGGAGCAAAATTAATTGTTGATGAAGCACATGGTGCAGGTTTTGGACTTAGTGATAACTTTCCAAAATCTTCAATAGGGCTTGGAGCTGATATTACTGTTCAAAGTTTACATAAGACTTTGGCATCATTTACTCAAACAGCAATTTTACATATCGCAGATGAGTCTTTATATCCTAAATTAAGGAAATCACTTGAAATTTTTCAAACTTCAAGTCCGTCATATATCTTAATGTCATCGATTGATTATTGTGTTAGAATGTTGGAGAATGATAGAGAAACTCTATTTAAAAATTGGAGAGAAAATTTAGAATATTTTTATGAAAAATGTAGAGATTTAAAAAATATTAAACTTTTATCAAATATTAATCTAAAAAATATTTTTGAATTAGACAATTCTAAAATAACTATTTTGACGAATAATACAAATATTTCAGGATATGAATTGATGAAAACTTTGAGAACTGAATATGATATTGAACTTGAAATGGCATCTTTTAATTATGCGATAGCTTATACAGGGATAGGAGTTTCAAAGAAATCTTTGGATAAATTAGCTTTTGCACTTTTTGATATAGATAAAAGTTTATATTATGAAAATTGTAAAAAGATTGCTTTAAATAATTTAAATTTAATTCGAAAATTCAGCATTAAAGAGTCAACTATATTTGATAGTGAAGAATTTGATATAGAAAATTCCGTTTCTAAAATTTCAGCAGAATATGTATGGGTATATCCACCGGGAATTCCGATTTTGACACCGGGAGAAGTTATAACAGAGGAAATTTTAAATTTATTTCAAAAGTATAGAGATGAAAATATAGATTTAAGATTTTCAAAATCAAATGATAATGATAAAATTAATATCATATATAAAAAATAAAGGAGAGAAGAAAATGTCAAGAATAAAAACATTAAAAACAAGAAATTTACATGAATCAATAGTAGAAGGTGGCTGTGGAGAATGCCAGACTTCTTGTCAAAGTGCCTCAAAGACTTCATCAGGAGTAGCAAATCAACCTTGTGAATCTGTTAGCAGAATAAAAACATTAAAGACAAGAAATTTATATGCATCAATAGTAGAAGGTGGATGCGGAGAATGTCAAACTTCTTGTCAAAGTGCCTCAAAAACATCATCAGGAGTAGCAAATCAACCTTGCGAAAAATGTAGATAAGATGATACATCAGTACAAACTAAATGGTTATAATATAGTTCTTGATGTATATAGTGGTTCTATTCATGTTGTAGATGAAGTTGCTTATGATATTATTGAGCTTTATGAAAAAAATTCTAAAGAAGAAATTACAAAAATTATCTGTGATAGATATAATAATATTACAGCTAAAGATGTCGAAGAATGTTTAGAAGATGTTGAATATTTAAAGGAAAACAAACAATTATATACTGAAGATATTTACAAAGGGTTGAAACCAAAATTAAAGTCTAATTCTGTTGTAAAGGCACTTTGTTTACATATTGCTCATACTTGTAACTTGGCTTGTGAATATTGTTTTGCAAAGCAAGGAACATATCATGGCAAAGATGCGATGATGACTCTTGAAGTCGGTAAAAAGGCAATAGACTTTTTGATTGAGCATAGTGGAGCAAGAAAAAATTTAGAAGTAGATTTTTTTGGTGGGGAACCGCTTGTTAATTGGAGAGTTGTAAAAGAAGTTGTAAAATATGCAAGAAGTATAGAAAAAGAACATAATAAGAATTTTAGATTTACTCTTACTACAAATGGAGTTCTTATAAATGATGAAGTTATTGACTTTGCAAATAAAGAAATGCATAATGTAGTTCTTTCTCTTGACGGAAGAAAAGAAACAAACGATAGGTTTAGAGTGAATATAAAAGGAGAAGGAAGTTATAATACAATAGTTCCTAAATTTCAAAAACTTGTTGCACAAAGAGGAGATAAAGACTATTACATAAGAGGAACATTTACTCATCACAATACAGACTTTACTAATGACCTGTTTCATATGGCTGATTTAGGTTTTACAGAATTAAGTATGGAGCCTGTTGTTGCTGATACAAGTTCTCCGTCTGCATTAACTGAAGAAGATTTACCAATTCTTTTTGAACAATATGAAATTTTAGCAAAAGAAATGTTAAAGCGTGAAAAAGAAGGTAATCCATTTTCATTTTATAATTACACGATAAATCTTGAAACAAGTCCTTGTATTCATAAAAGAATTACTGGCTGTGGTTCAGGAACGGAATATATGTCTGTAACGCCAACCGGAGAGTTGTATCCTTGTCATCAATTTGTAAATGACAAAGAAATGTGTTTAGGAAATGTCTTTGACGGAATTACAAGAGAGGATATAAGAGATACATTTGGTTCTTGCAATATTTATTCGAGAGATGATTGTCAAGATTGTTGGGCTAAACTTTATTGTGCAGGAGGTTGTCCTGCTAATGCTTACCATACACATAAAGATATTACAAAAATATATGAATATGGTTGTAAGCTATTTAGAAAGAGAATGGAATGTGCAATAATGATGAATGCAGTAAGAAGTGAAGAAGAGTAATTTTAAAAGAAAAGTTTTTTAACTTTTCTTTTTTTATACTTTTACAAAGTTGAAATTTACTCTATATTATATTATAATTAATGTAAGGTTTTTATAAAAAAATAGAAAGATGTGATTTTATGAGTTTGGATAAATTTCTTTTTTTGTTATCAACTATAAGGATAACAGATGTTTTGGATATATTTATAGTTAGTTTTGTTTTTTATAAATTGTTTTCTCTTATAAAGGGTACAAGAGCAACACAACTTATAAAAGGTATTTTATTTATTTTTATTGGAGCAAAACTTAGCGAATATTTAAAACTTTATACTATAAGTTGGATTTTAAATAATGCTGTTACTGTTGGATTTATTGCAATTTTAATTGTATTCCAACCGGAGCTTAGAAGAGTATTAGAGCATATTGGAAATAATAAGCTTTTAAAATCCGTTAATTTTGAAACTTCTAGAAGTAATATTAGCGTATTAGATGAAATCACTAAGGCAACTTTTTCTTTAGCAGATAAAAAAATTGGGGCATTGATGGTTTTAGAAAGGAAAACTGGACTTAGAGATATTATTGAAACTGGAATTACTTTAAATTCTGAAATTTCTTATGAATTACTTATGAATATTTTTATTCCAAATACTCCTTTACATGATGGAGCAGTTGTAATAAGTAATGAGCATATTGTTGCAGCATCTTGTTTTTTACCTTTAACAGACAATAAAGAAATTTCAATGGAACTTGGCACAAGACATAGAGCCGGTATTGGAATTTCTGAAAAATCCGATGCGATTGTTATTGTGGTTAGTGAAGAAACGGGATATGTTTCTATTTGTGAGAAATCTAAGATAAATAGAAATGTTACAAAACAATATCTATTAAATTATTTAGTTGAAAATTTTGTTGTTGAAGAAAAAAATACTAACTCTTTAAAAGAAATTTTCCAAAATTTATTTGAAAATAAAGAAATTTCAAATGATAATATTACTAAAGAAGAAATAAAGGAAGAAGTAAAGAAAGAAATAATTGAAGATATAAAAGAAGAAGTTAACGAAATTGTTGAAAATCAAGGTGATAAGATTGTTAAAAAAGATTAATGTAAAAAGTATTATAAATTTAATAAAAAAAGATTTTAAGTTGAAATTGATTTCTTTAGCTGTGGGACTTGTTATGTGGTTTGTTGTAATTGGTGGAAAAAATCCAATTGTTACAAGACAATTTAATAATATTCCGGTAACATTTAAAAATCAGTCTGTTTTAGAATCAGAAAAGTTAATAAGGATCAGTCCGGATAATCCTACTGTTGATGTTGTGATAACAGGAAATAGAAGTGATGTGTCTGCTGTAAATGCAAATGATATTGTTGCAGAAGTTGATTTGCAAAAGGTAGTAACGTCGGGTTCTCATAGACTCTCAATTAATTTTAAAGTTCCTTATAATGTTAGGTTTAAGTCAGCCTCAGAAAAAGATTTACTTGTAACCTTAGATGAAGAAATTACTAAGACATATAAGGTTGAAGTTGAAACTTCAGGAGAAATAAAAAATAAGAATCAAGTTGTTGTAAAAAAAGAGCCGACAGATTCTGAAATTTTAGTTAGTGGTCCTGTTAGTTATGTTAATAAAATAAAGAGAGTTCTTTGTACGGTTGATGTTACGGATAAGGATAATGATGAAGTTGTTCAATCAAAAATTGTTCCTGTTGATGAGTTTAATCAAGAAGTTAAAAAAGTTAAGCTAAGTAAAACAGATACTAATGTTTCGATTGGTTTTAAAAACTTCAAAGAAGTTCCTATAAAATTAGTTGAAATAAATACTCCGTCTAGTGATATTAGAATTTTAAAGAAAAACATAGTACCTAATTCAATTTATGTTGTAGGTAATTTAACAAGTTTAGAGCAAATTTCACAAATAAGTACAAAGCCTTTTGACTTATCACAAATTAAAGAGTCAGGTTCATTTAGTTTGAATTTAGAATTACCAACAGATATTGCTTTGGTTAATAATGATGTAAAGATTGTAGTTAATGTTGATGTCGATAAAAAAATTGAAAAAATACTAGAGGTAGAAACTTCAAATATTTCAATAGAAAATGATTCAGGAAAAGAAGTTCTTTTAAAGAGCTTAAGAAGTAAAGTTCAAGTTACTGTAAGTGGATATGAATCAGATTTAGCAAAACTTAAAGCAGAAGATATAAAACTTTACGTTTCTGTAAAAAAAGATGATGTAGGCAAAAATGTCCAAATAAAAGCTAAGCATATTGAAGGTATAGAAATTGTTAAAATTTCTAATGATATTGTTCAAGCTGTTGAAAAATAAATTATTAATTAAGCAATGGTGAATCCATTGCTTTTTTATGAATTGTAAATTAGGAGTGTATATGAATTTGTTAAAAGGTTTAAATAATAGACAATTAGAGGCAGTGGAACATTTTGGCTCTCCACTATTAGTTCTTGCCGGTGCAGGTAGTGGAAAGACAAAAGTTTTGACTACAAAGATTGCTTATGCAGTTTTAGAAAAAAATGTAAGTGAATATGAAATTTTAGCAATTACTTTTACGAATAAAGCCGGAAAAGAAATGAAAGAGAGAATAGAAAATATCTTTAAAAGAGATATTTCAAATATGTGGATTGGAACTTTCCACTCAATTTGTTCTAAAATTTTAAGATTTAATATAGAAAAGATTGGATATTCAAACAATTTTACAATTTACGATAGAGATGACCAAAAGTTAGTTTTAAAGGAAATTTTTAAACAAAATCCTACTTGGGAAAATGTGCTTGGAGAATTTAAAGGAGCAGTTATTGGTCTTATAAGTGATGCTAAGGGAAAGAATGTTAAACCTAATGAGTTTTCAAAATATTTTTCTTTTGGAAATAATACTGATGTAATAGAAAAGATTTATAAAAAATACGAAGAAATTTTAGTTAAGAATAATGCTTTGGACTTTGACGATTTGATTTTTAAAACGATTGAACTATTGAAAAGTTGTCCTGAAGTTTTAGAATATTATTCAGAAAAGTTTAAATATATCTATGTTGATGAGTATCAAGATACAAATGATGCACAATATGAAATAATAAAACTTTTAGCATCAAAATATAAAAATGTTTGTGCTGTTGGAGATATTGACCAATCAATCTATGGCTGGAGAGGAGCTAATATTTCAAATATTTTAAATTTTGAAAATGACTTTGAAAACTCAAAAATTATTTTATTAGAAGAAAATTATCGTTCAACTCAAAAGATTTTGGACTGTGCAAATGAGCTTATAAAAAATAATGTGAATAGAAAAGAAAAAAATCTTTGGACTAAAAAAGAGGGTGGAGATGAGATAATTTACAAGAGTTATCAAAATGAAAATTATGAGGCGATAGAAGTTGCACAAAATATTTCAAAACTAATTATGGACGGATATGATTTTTCTGAAATAGCAGTTTTGTATCGTGCAAATTTCCAATCCTTTGCTATTGAAAATGCTTTAAGGAAAAATTCAATACCATATAGAATGGTTGGAGGACTTAAGTTCTATGATAGAAAAGAAATAAAAGATATTTTAGCTTATTTAAAACTTATCGCAAATCCAAAGGACGATAATGCTTTTAGAAGAATTATAAATTATCCTAAAAGGGCTATTGGAAATGTTAGTTTACAAAAATTAGAAGAATTTTGTTATGCAGAGAAAATTAGCCTTTTTGACGGACTTTTTAGGAATGAATTTTTAGACTCTATCAGTAAAAAATTAAGAGATAGTTTTGAAAGTTTTAGAGATATGATTTTTGGATTCATAACTTGTGTTGAAGATACAGATGTTGAAATTTTAACTAAAGAACTTTTAAATTCTATTGAGTTTGTAAATTATTTAAGAGAAAACGAAAAGAAAGAGTTTGAAAAGAAAAGTGAAAATATAAATTTATTTTTAGAAGAAATTTCTAATAATTATAAAAATGTGAAATTGTTGGAATATCTTGAAACAAATAGTCTTTTATCAGATATTGATAAGGCAGAAGAAGATGATGGAGTGGTTACACTCACGACAATTCACTCTGCAAAGGGTCTTGAATATAAAGTTGTATTTATAATTGGAATGAATGAAGGAATTTTTCCAAGTGAAAGGTCTATTAAAGAAAGAGATGACGGACTTGAAGAAGAAAGACGACTTTTCTATGTTGCTATTACTAGAGCAAAAGAAAAACTTTATATTTCTTCAACAAAGAGTATGACTATGTATGGTAAATTAAATTTTTATAGAACTTCTGGTTTTGTAGATGAGATAATTAATTTTGTTGATGATAAGAGTATTAATGTTGAATTTAGTTTCGATGATGAAAGAGTTTCTACTTCTAAAATTAGAAATGATGCTTATGGTGATTATTCAAGAACTTATGTTTCAAATTCCGATATTGGAAGAACAAAACTTGATAAACCACTTAATCAATATGCTAAAAATAAAGAAAATGTAGCTAAAGATATTTACAAAGTTGGCGAAAAGATTAAGCATGAAAAATATGGTGTTGGAACAGTTATAAAATGTGAAAAAGCAGGCACAAAGGTTATGCTTATGGTTGCTTTTGACGGAGAAGGAATTAAATTATTTGACTTGAAAAAGGATAAACGTATAAAGAGGGTTTAATATGGATAATATGAAAGAAATTGTAGAAAAATTAAATCTCTGGGCTTATCAATATTATACATTAGATGAGCCGATTGTTAGTGATGCCGAGTATGATAAACTTTATGATGAACTTTTGAAATTAGAAAAAGAAACGGGAATAATTTTGCCTAACTCTCCAACACAAAGAGTTGGGGGAGAAGTTTTAGAAAAGTTTGAAAAACATACACATTTAAAAGAGCTTTACAGTTTACAAAAAGCACAAAGTTTTGGAGAACTTGAAGATTTTCATAATAGATGTGTGAAACTTTTAAATGAATATAATTCAATAAACAACACAAATAAAACTTTAGAATACTATGTTGAATTTAAGTTTGACGGGTTAACTATAAACTTGACTTATGATAATGGAATATTAATTTCTGCATCAACTAGAGGAAATGGTGTTTATGGAGAAGAAGTTTTTGAACAAGTTAAAACAATAAAAAGTATTCCTCTTGAAATCGAATATAAGGGATTGGTTGAAATTCAAGGAGAGGCTATTATGCCACTTTCCGCTCTTGAAAAATATAACGAAACTGCTGAAGTTCCATTAAAAAATGCAAGAAACGCTGCAGCTGGAGCTATAAGAAATCTTGACCCTAGAAAAACTGCAAAGAGAAATTTAGATGCTTTTATTTATAATGTTGGTTTTAAATCAGATGAACAGTTTAAAACTCAAGAAGAGATGATAGCATTTTTAAAAGAAAATAAATTCAAAGTTAATGAATACGAAAAAAAATGTTTGAATATAAATGAAATTATTGAAAAAATAAATGAGATAGACGTTTTAAGAAAAAAAGTTGACTACCTAACAGACGGAGTTGTAATTAAGGTAAATGACTTTGAACTTAGAGAATACTTTGGATATACAAACAAATTTCCAAGATTTGCAATAGCATATAAATTTGAGGCAGAAGAATATAGCACAATTTTAAAAGAAGTTGTTTGGAATGTAGGAAGAACTGGTAAAGTTACACCGACTGCTATTTTGGAACCTGTTGAAATTGGAGATGTTACAGTTCAAAGGGCAACACTAAATAATTATGATGATATTTTAAGAAAAAAAGTAAAAATAAATTCAAGAGTGCTTATAAGACGTTCAAATGATGTTATTCCAGAAATTTTAGGAACAATGGATAGTGATGAGAAGAATGAAAAAGAAATTGAAATGCCTACACATTGTCCATTTTGTAATAGTGAATTAATTAGAGATGGAGTACATTTTTTCTGTACAAACACTCTTGCTTGTACTCCACAATTAACCTCTGCACTTGTTCACTTTGCAAGTAAAAATGCAATGAATATTGAAGGTTTAAGCGAAAAAACTATTGATGCTCTTTTTGAAAAGTTGGGAGTAGATACAGTTTATAAAATTTATGATTTGAAATTTGATGAACTTATGACTTTGGATAAATTTAAAGATAAAAAAGCAAATAATTTATTGGATTCCATAGCAAAAAGTAAAAAAGTAAATTTTGAAAACTTTATATATGCACTTGGAATTGCGAATGTAGGGGTTAAAACTGCAAAAGATTTAGCAAAAAAATATAAAAAATTAGATAATTTAAGAAATGCAACCTTTGAAGAGCTTTTAGAAATCAATGATATTGGAGATGTTGTTGCCAATTCTATTTTTGAATTTTTTAATGATGAATATAGTAAAGATGCTTTAGATAAATTACTTGCAAAAGGAATAGAAGTGATTCCTTATGAAGAAGTAGTGCAAAGTGAATTTACAGATAAAAAAATTGTAATAACAGGAACTTTTGAAAAATATAAAAGAAAAGATTTAGAAGATATTTTTTCACAAAATGGACTTGTAGTACAATCAGCAGTAGCAAAATCTACTGACTTTTTAGTCGTTGGAGAAAAGGCAGGCTCAAAACTAAAAAAAGCACAAGAACTAGGTATTGAAATAATAACAGAAGATGAACTTGAAAGTTTTTTAGAAAAGATAAGATAAAAAAATAACTTAAAGACTTGCAAAAGTGCAAGCTGTATGGTATAATACTACTGTTAAATATGAGTATGTAAAAGGAGGTAAGGAAATGTCAAAAAGATGTGCAATTTGCGATAAATCAAAATTATTTGGAAATAAAGTAACTTTCTCAAATAGAAAAAGTAGTAGATCATGGGGCGCTAACATTAGAAAAGTTAGAGTTGTTGTTGACGGTTCTGTTAAAAGAATTAATGTTTGTACTACTTGTTTAAAGAGTGGTTTTGTTGAAAGACCTTCATTTACTTCAGCTGAATAATAATATTTTGAATTTTATAGGAAGATTTGTCTTCCTATTTTTTTATACAAAAATTTCACACAATAATACGAAAAATATTCTTACATATTATTTATTAAAAAAATTTGACTAAATTAAAAAAATATTTTATACTAATAAGAGTTAAATTATTAGATTTGAGGTAGTGATTTTATAAAAATAGCAGTTATTGGTGCAGGTGCATCAGGTATTATGAGTGCAATTTTTTCTAAAAATGAAAATACTGAAGTTTTTTTGTTTGATGGTAATGAAAAGATTGGTAAAAAAATTTATATTTCCGGTAAAGGTAGATGCAATATTACAAATTCAAAGGAAATTTATGAATTTTTTGATGAGATAAATAGAAATAAAAATTTTTTGTATAGCAGTTTATATTCATATACTAATGAAGATATTTTAAAGTTTTTTAATGAAAATGGATTGAAAACTAAAGTTGAAAGAGGTGGTCGTGTATTTCCACTTTCTGATAAGTCCAGTGATGTTATAAAAACTTTAGAAAATGTTTTGAATATTAAGGGTGTAAAAACTATTTTAAATACTGAAATTAAAGATGTTAAATTAGTTGAAGATAAATTTGAATTGGTATGTAATAAAGATTATGGACTTTTTGATAAAGTTATTTTTGCAACAGGTGGAAAGTCATATCCTTTTACAGGCTCAAGGGGTAGGGGACATGAAATTCTAAAAAATTTAGGGCATACTATTACAGATTTAAAGTCCGGTCTTGTTGGGATTGATGTAAAAGAAAAAATAAGAAAATATTCAGGGGTTAGTTTAAAATTTGTCGATTTTAAAATATATAATTCAAATAGAAAACTTATTAATTCTGAATTCGGAGAAATGCTTTTTACTCATACAGGTTTTAGTGGTCCAATAGTTTTAAAATCCAGTAAATATTTTGATAATTCAAAGGATTTTATTGTTTCTATTGATTTAAAGCCAAAACTTGATGAGCACACTTTAGACCTTAGATTGCTTAGAGAATTTGACGAAAATAAAAATAAAAATTTAAAAAATGTTCTTTCAAATGTTTTAATAAATTCTATGGTTGAGTTAGTTTTAGAAAAGTCCGAAGTTGATGGAGAGCTTTCTGTAAATCAACTAAAAAAAGAAGATAGAAAAAAACTTGTAGAAACAATCAAAAATTTAGAATTTAACTTTAAAAGTTTGCGACCATTAAGTGAGGCGATTATTACTATTGGGGGAGTTTCAGTTAAAGAAGTTAATTCTTCGACAATGGAAAGCAAGCTAATAAAAAATTTATATATTGTAGGGGAACTTCTTGATGTTGATGCAAATACCGGTGGTTATAATTTAACCATTGCATTTTCAACCGGACATTTAGCCGGAGTTTCTTGTATAGAAAAAGGAGAGTAATTATGGATTATATTATAGCGATAGATGGACCTTCCGGAGTTGGAAAGAGTACGATTGCTAAAAAACTTTCTAAAATTTTAAAGATAAATTATATAGATACAGGTGCAATGTATAGAGCAATAGCATTTAAACTTATTTCTAATGATATTCCTTTGGATAATCACGAAAAGATAAAGGAAATTCTTAAAAGTACAGAATTTACTTATAAAGCTAATTGCCTATATATGGACGGTAAAAAACTTGGAAAAGAAATAAGAACTGATGAAATTTCAAAAGGGGCCTCTTTAGTTTCCAGTTATGATTATGTTAGAGAAATTTTAGTTTCTATACAAAGACAGATAGGAATGGAAGAAAGTTGTGTACTTGATGGTAGAGATGTTGGAACTGTTATTTTTCCAAAGGCAGATTTTAAATTTTATTTAACAGCATCTTCAAGAGAACGTGCAAAGAGAAGATTTTTGCAAAGTGAAAGAAAAAAAGGACTTTCTTTAGAACAAGTTAGAGAAAGTATTGAAAAAAGAGATTATGACGATATGAATAGAGAGGCATCTCCATTAAGAAAAGCGAAAGATGCTATTGAAATTGATTCAACAGATAAATCTCTTAAAGAAACAATTTTGGAATTTTTATCTCATATAAGAGGCGAAAGATAATGTATAGATTTTTAGTTGCAATAGTTTCTGTTCTTGTAAAAATAATTTATAGAGTCAAAGTCAATGGAATTGAAAATTTCAAAGATGATAAACCTATAATTATCAGCGCAAATCACACTCATATTTTTGACCCTGTTATTTTAGCAATGTTGACTAAAAGACAAATATTTTTTCTATCAAAGAAAGAAATTTTTGAAAAAAAATTATCTGCAAAGTTTTTTACAAAATTAGGAGTTATTCCTATAGATAGAGAAAATACAGATTTAAAGGCTATAAAATCTTGTTTTAGGGTTATTAGAAATGGAGATTTGCTTGGAATTTTTCCAGAAGGAACCAGAGTTAAGACTATTGATATAAATAATATGAAAAAAGGTGTGGCACTTATTGCTTTAAAAAATAAAGTAAATATTCTACCTATTCATATTGAGGCTAGTTACAAGATTTTTTCTAAAATAACTGTTGATGTTTATCCTATGATTGAAACTAATAATTTTGAAAATATGGAAGATTCGGAGGCTATTGATAAATTAACAGAAGAGTTATTCTATAAAATTTATCAAGGAAGAGATGGAAATATATGTAGCAGATAATGCAGGTTTTTGTTTCGGAGTAAAAAGAGCTGTTAAATTAGCCGAAAAGACTTTGAATGAAAATCAAAAAGAAACGGTGTATTCGTATGGAGAGTTAATTCACAATCCTCAAGTTGTCGAAAAATTTAATCGAAAAGGACTTAAAGTAATAGACAATTTTGAAAAAGAAAAGCAAGGAACGATTGTTTTACGTTCTCATGGAATACATCCAAGTATAAAGAAAAAAATGACGGAGCTTGGACATAAACATATTGATTGTACTTGTCCTGTTTTGTTGAATATATATCGAAAAATTGAAAAAAAAGTAAAAGAAGGTTATGAAATTATAATTATAGGGGATAAAAATCATCCTGAGATTAAAGCTATGGTTGGATATTGTGGTGATAAATTTTGTGTAATAAATACAAAAGAAGAGGCAGAAATGATAAAAAATAAAAAAAATTTATATATTATTTCACAAACAACAAATTTAGTAGAGAAATTTTTTCAATTTTCTGGTATAATAAAAGATAGGAATGAAAATGTTATAATTGAAAATACAATTTGTGATGCAACTTCTAAAAGACAAAATTCTTGTGAAGAGATTTCTAAAAGAGTTGATTGTATGATAGTTATTGGGGGATACAGTAGCTCAAATACAAATAAACTTTATGATGTAGCTAAAAAGCATTGTAAAAACGTATATAGGATTGAAACATTTTTAGATTTACCATTGAAAGATATGGTAAAATATAAGAAAATAGGATTAACCGCCGGCGCTTCAACTCCGGATTGGTTAATAGAGGAGGTAGTTGAAGGTATGGAAATTTTAAGCAAGGATGAATTTATGGAACAAATAGAAGGGAGTATTAAGAGAATTTATCCAAGAGAAGTAGTTAAAGGAACTATAATCTATGTTACTGAAACAGAAGTTATGGTAAATATTGGTTATAGAAGTGATGGTATTATTAAACTTGATGAGTTATCTACTGACGTTACTAAAAGACCTAAGGATTTATTCCATGAAGGACAAGAAATTGATGTTTATGTAATTAAACTTGATGATGGAGAAGGTAATGTTGTTTTATCAGCTAAGAGAGTAGAATCATTAAAAGATTGGCAAAATCTTGTTGAAAAATTCAACAATAAAGAGTTAGTAGAAGCTGAAGTTGTAAAAGAAGTTAAAGGAGGCCTATTAGCTACTGTTGATGGTATTAATGCTTTTATCCCGGCAAGTCATATTACAACTAACTTCGTAAAAGATTTTACACCATATATTGGTACAAAAATGGAATGTGCTATAATTAATCTTGATGAAAGAAAGAAAAAAGTTGTTCTTTCAAGAAGAGAAATTGAAGAAAAAGAATTAAATGAAAAATTAGATTTAGCTTGGAGTAAATTAGAAGTTGGCGATGTATTAAAAGGAACTGTAAGAAAATTAACCGACTTTGGTGCATTTGTAAACTTAGGTGATGTTGATGGCTTAATCCATGTTTCAGATATTTCTTGGAATAGAATTAAAAAACCTTCTGATATTTTATCAGTAGGTGATGAAGTAGAAGTTACTATTTTAAAACTTAACAGAGAAAGAAATAGAATCTCTTTAGGTTTAAAACAATTAACAAAGAAACCATTCGAATTATTCTTAGAAAATAATAAAGTTGGTGATGTTGTTACTGGTACTGTAATCAATCTTGTTGATTTTGGTGCATTTGTAAAATTAAAAGAAAATGTTGAAGGTTTAGTTCACATTTCTCAAATTTCTCATGATCATATTGAAAAAGCATCTGATGTTTTAAATATTGGGGAAGAAGTAGAAGTTAAAATCATCAATATTGATGAAGAAAACCAAAAAATTTCTTTATCAATCAAAGAACTTCTTGAAAAACCAGTTGTAGAAACTGTTGAAGAAGAAAAAGAAGAAGTTGAAGAAGAAAAAGAAGAAGAAACAAAATTTGAAAATCAAGAGTTAGATAATTCAATCGGTGCTTTACTTGATATAGAATTATAATTCTAATTAAAAATTTTAAAGCTGTTGAAAATTTTCAACAGCTTTTTTATATTTTCGTTGCAATACTCTTTATAAGGGTATATAATTAAAACGGAGTGATTATATGAATATAAAATTTTTAAATAAAAGCTCACAAGAGCGACGTAATATGATTTTAAGTGAAAAAGTTTTAAAAACAATGATTATTTTAACAATACCTATGTTTATGATGGGAATTGTTCAGGCTTTAATTCCAATCACAGACGGATTGTTTTTAAATAATAACTCCGGTTATATAATTGCAGGAGCGATAGGATTTTCTCAATCGGTAATTGGTATTTTAAATGCTTTTTCACAAGGACTTAGTGTTGCAGCCTCAGCACTTATAGGACAACTTTATGGAAAGGGAGATATAGAGAAAACTAAACATAGTGCAGTACAAATTTTAGTTTTATCTTTTGTAATTGGATTATTGTTATCTCCTTTATGTGTTATTTTATCTTATATAATTTCAAGAGGTGTAAGTAGTGAGCTTTCGGTTCATGTTTTTCAATATCTTGGATTATATTCTTTTGTTTTGCCATTTTTATTTATGGCATCAATTTTTAATTCAATAAAAAACGGAACGGGACATCCTGAGGCACCTTTTTTAAGAATGATAATTTTATTAATTTTAAAAATTATATTTAATACATTATTTTTATCAATTTTGAATTTAGGAGTTATTGGAGCCGTATCTGCATCATTTATGTCTTACTTTTTAATAGGTATTTGGATGTACTATGATTTATTTGTAAAAAAATCGGATTTTATGCTTTCTTTAAAAGGATTTAGGTTTGATTTTGAATTTGTTAAAAAGACTATGGCTTTGGCAATTCCTAGTATTTTATCCTATATTTTAGTTTATATCGGATTCTTTTTAATAAATAAAGAAGTTGTTAAGTATGGCTCTATTGCCCTTAACGCCTCAACAATTGCGTCAAATATAAATTCAATTTATTTTGTTTTGCCAACAAGTATAGGAACAACTGTTACGACTATGGTTAGTATGAATATTGGTAATGGAAATACAAAAAATGCTAAAAAAGTTTTTTATTATGGAATTTTACTATCTTTACTTATAGTTTTTTCAATTATAATTATTTTTACACCTTTAAATCCATATATTGTTGAAATGTTCCAAAAAAATCCTGAAATTACTAAGATAACAAATAAAGCGCTTACAATTTATATGTATTCGGTAATAGGCTTTGGTATATTTACAGTTGAACAGGGAGTTTTTATTGGACTTGGAAGAACAAAAATGCCATTATTAACCGGAATAATGAGAGTGTGGTTACTTAGATATATTTTTATAATTTTTACAGAAAAATATTTAGGAGTTTATTCAATTTTTTGGGGAAATTTATTTTCAAATTGCATGGCAGCGTTCATATTCTTTTTCTTTGTTTTAAAAGTGAAATGGAAGTCTGCAATTAAAGATTTGTAAAAAAAGTTGATTTTTTTGTTAAAATTTGATATAGTAATTTATATATTTATATATAATTAGGAGGTATTTTATGGAATTTAATAATGAATTAGGTAAAGTTTCTATTAATCCAGTTGTGGTTAAAACAATCGTAGCTAATGTATTAAGAGAAAGTTATGGTGTTAGCGGATTGGCTAATGTTTCTCCTAAAGATGGAATTTATCAACTTTTAGGTTGGGATAATTCTAGCAAAGGTGTTCATGTTGCACTTAAAGATAATAATATTTTTATAGATTTACATATTGTCGTTCAATATGGAATTAAAATTTCAACAGTTTGTGAGAATGTAATAGAAAATGTAAAATACAATGTTGAAAACTTAACTGGTTTAAAAGTTAAATCAGTTAATGTTAATGTGCAAGGAATAAAAGTAGAAGGTAATTAGGAGGAAGTTTTTATGATAAATAGTGAACAGTTACAAATGGCATTTGTAAGAGCTCGTAATTATCTTGAAACAAATAAAGAGATAGTTAATAGCCTAAATGTATTTCCGGTTCCAGATGGAGATACAGGTACAAATATGTCTTTGACTATTAAATCAGCAATTAAAAATTTAGAAAATTCAAAAGTTAATACTTGTGCAGATGTTACTAAGGCTATTAGTGACGGTGCATTAATGGGGGCAAGAGGAAATTCAGGTGTAATTTTATCTCAAATTTTAAGAGGTTTTCACTTGGGAAGTAAAGAAAGTGTTACTCTTGATGTTGAAACATTAAAAAATTGTTTTGTAAATGCTTATAAAGTTGCATATAAATCAGTTATAAAACCAACTGAAGGAACAATTCTTACTGTTATTAGAGAAATGGGAGAGTTTGCTGAGGCTAATTGTGCAAATTTTGATGATGAAATTGAATTCTGTAAAGAAATTTTAAAAGAAGGTTTTAGGAGTTTGGAAAAAACTCCAGAAATTTTACCTATTTTAAAGGAAGCAGAAGTTGTTGATGCAGGTGGACGTGGTTTAATGTATCTTTTAGAAGGTGCATTAGGAGATGAAATTGTTGAAATAAAAAATAATTATGAATTTAATAAACCTGCAAGAATTGAACATTTAGCTGCGCAACAAGATGAGGACATTAAATTTGGATATTGTACTGAATTTATGGTTACAAGTGATTCAGAAGAATATGGAATTTTAAGAGATAAGCTTTCAGGTATTGGAGATTCTTTAATTGTTGTTAAGGGCGACAATATTATAAAAGTTCATGTTCATACAAATCACCCTGGACAAGCTATTGAATGGGCATTAGAGTTTGGACCATTACATGATTTAAAAATTGACAATATGAGAAGACAACATAATCATTTACACCATACAGACAAGGAAGTTGCAGAGGCAAAACATTCTGAAGAAGTTAAAGAAAATAAAAAATATGGTTTTATTTCAATTTCAACAGGAGAAGGTATTGATGAAATCTTCAAGAGTATGGGAGTTGATGAAATAATCACAGGTGGACAAACAATGAATCCGTCAACTGAAGATATTTTAAAAGCAGTTGAAAAGATTAATGCAGATGATATTTTTGTTTTCCCAAATAATAGTAATATTATTCTTGTTTCAGAGCAAGCTGCAAAAATTTCAGAAAAAAGACTTCATGTTATAAAGACAAAACAAATTCCACAAGCATTTAGTTCATTATTTAATTTTGATGAGTCTTTATCTGTTGAAGAAAATATGGAAGTTATGACTGAGGCAATTTCAAATGTTAAAGTTGGACAAATAACTTATGCTCTTAGAGATACTGAAATTGATGGAGTTAAGATTAAAAAAGATGATTTAATGGGATTAAATGAAGGTAAGATTACTATTTCTGAAAAGAAAATAGAAGATACTTTCAAAAAACTTGTTGATGAGCTTATTGATGAAGATTCATCTATAATCAGCATTTATTATGGAGAAGATGTTAAAGAAGAAGATGCTGAAAAGTTAGCAAAACTTGTTGAAGAAAAATATGAAGATATAGAAGTTGAATTAGTTTATGGTGGACAACCATTATACTATTATTTAATTTCAGTTGAATAAAAAATAAAAATTTAAAAAGTCCGTAAGGACTTTTTTTGTAAGGAAAGTTATGCAATTAAAAGATATAAAGGGAATAGGAGAGAAAAAATTAGCTCTTTTAAATAAACTTGGAATTTTCACTGTAAATAATTTGTTGGAATATTATCCGTATTCGTATATTGATATGACTAGATTTAAAAAAATTTCTGAAATTACAGAAGAGGGAAACTATTCATATCGACTTAAAATTATTTCTTTAATGGAAAATAGAAAAAAGAGAAATATTAAAGTTACAAAGTTTTTAGCGATGGATGAAGAAATGAATTATTGTACGATAGTTTATTTTAATAATAATTTTATTTCGAAAAATTTAAAAATAAATAATGTATATGAAATGTACGGTAGAGCAAAATTACTTGGTAAAAATGTAGAAATTCAAGCTCCGACAATGCAAAATAAAGCTAATATTGTTGGAAGTGTTATTCCTCAATATCATCTTTGTAAAGGAATTTCCAATTTAGATATTGTAAAAATTATAAAAAATTTATTAAAAAGTAAATCGTATTTTGGAGAAAAATTACCTGAAAATATTTTAAAAGAATTAAATTTAGAAAGTTATGATAATGCAATTAGGAATATACATTTTCCAAAAGATAATCAAAGTTTTTTAAAAGCTAAAAAAAGACTTTCTTTTGATGAAATTTTTTATTTTCAACTAGCTATGAAAAAACTAAAAAGAAATAAAGTCAATGCAATTAATTTTGAAATAAAAAAAGAAACTTTTGAATTTATCAATTCATTAAAATTTAAACTTACAAAATCACAAAATAAAGTTTTAGATGATATTTTTAGAGATATGTCAAGTGATAAACAGATGAATAGATTAATTCAAGGAGATGTTGGTTGTGGGAAGACAATAGTATCATTCATTGCTATGTTTAATGTTGTAAAAAATGGATTCCAATCGGTTTTAATGGCTCCAACTGAAATTTTAGCAAGGCAACATTTTGAAAACGCTAAGGAACTTTTTGAAAAATATAATATAAAAGTTGAATTACTTGTCGGAAGTTTGAAAGAAAGTGAAAAAAAGAAAATTTATGAAAAAGTTGAATCTGGAGAAGTTGATATTATAATTGGAACTCACGCAGTATTTCAAGAAAAAGTTATTTACAATAATTTAGGACTTGTAATTACAGATGAGCAACATAGATTTGGAGTTAAACAAAGACTTTTACTTTCTAAAAAATCTCAAAACCCTGATGTTTTAGTAATGAGTGCAACGCCTATTCCAAGAACTGTTGGACTTGTTATGTTTTGTGATTTGGATATCTCGACAATAGATGAATTACCAAGTGGACGTGGAAAGATTAACACCTACTTTGTAAATGAAAGTTATGAACAAAGATATATTAATTTTATAAAAAAACATATCGAAGAAGGTCGTCAAGCATATATAGTTTGTCCGCTTGTTGATGAAAGTGATACAATGGAATTGCAGTCGGTTATAAATTTATATGAAAGACTGAAACAAAAATACTTTCAAAATATAGAAATTGAGTTTATTCATGGAAAAATGAAACCTGTGGATAAAGATGAGATTATGAAAAATTTTGAAATTGGAAAGATAAAAGTTTTGGTAGCCACAACTGTAATTGAGGTTGGTATAAATGTTCCAAATGCAAATATAATGGTAATTTATAATGCAGAAAGATTTGGACTTAGTCAATTACACCAACTTAGAGGAAGAATCGGACGTGGAAGTTATGAAAGTTTTTGTATCTTAGTTAGTAATAAGAGAAGTGAAAATTTGAAAAAACGAATGGAAATTATGTGTTCATCAACAGACGGATTTTATATTTCCGAGCAGGATTTTTTGCTTAGAGGTTATGGAGATATTCTCGGTTATAGGCAATCGGGTGAAGCCAGATTTAAAATTTTAAATATCCAAAAAGATTATGAACTTTTAAAACTAGCTATAAAGTATGTTGATGAAATTTTAAAAGATGACTTTGAATTTGAAAAGGAAGAAAATAAAATTTTAAGAGAAAATGTAAATGAATTTATCGAAAACTTAAATAACAATATTATTATGAATTAGACAAATATTTTATTTGTCTTTTTTTAACACTTTTTTATAATATTTATTATTGATTTCAGTTTTACTAGGTGATATAATAAAGAAAATTATATGTGGAGGTTAGATAATAATGAAAAAATTTTTTAAAATTTTAAGTTTTTGTTTGTGTACTTTGTTTATTTTTTCATCTTGTAAAAGTTCTTCTAATGTTGGAGTTGAAAAATTAAAAAATAAAGTGTTTTCAGCAAACGATAATGGAAGTATTGGATTTCCCATGGATAAAGTTAATATAAAGTATCCGGATTATTGTTGGAACAAATATTCCGGAGTTATAGTTGATAAAAATGGAAAGGTTTTTAAAAAACCAAGTAAAGATGAGGCTTTTTTTGAAGCTTTTAATCCAAAGATAGAAGTTAAAAATGGTAAAAAATATATAAATGCAGATAGTAAGTTTTATCCTAATGATAGATTTGAACTTAAAGATGAATTTACGATTTTAGATACTCTTTTAGGAATAGAATATGTTGATATTGTAAATAAATATGGAATAGAATACGATAACAATGAGTATTTAACTGAATACAAAGAAGCAAAACAATTAGCTAAAAATTATAAAGAAATAGTTAAAGACATAGAAGATAGTAAGAATGAATTTTCTTCAAAAATTAAAGCTGAAATAGAACGTGAAATGGAAATAGATAGAGATTAAAATATTTTATAAAAAGATTGGAATGATATTTCAATCTTTTTTTGTTGCATTTAAAAACTTGCTTTAAATATTGAAAAATTTTTGAAAAAATGGTAAACTCAAAGTAAAAATTTAAAGGAGATAAACTTTATGGATTTAGATTTTAAAAGAGTAGTTATTAAACTTAGTGGAGAGGCTTTGTCCGGTGGAATAGGACATGGACTTCACGATGAAACAATCGAAAA